>JGI12074J13106_1000001_pt1 | contig 40842 bp, 40 predicted proteins | sample DeeseametaMP2097_FD_13106 | JGI IMG/M metagenome (IMG submission 13106)
GTGTTCAGTTGAACTAAAACAGTGGTAAAAACCTTTCTCATCATTCACGGTAAATGAAGGAGTTTTTTCATTTGAAAAAGGTGATAATCCGATAAATTCCTTGCCACGTTTTTTTAGTTTGATCGACTTTCCAACCACTTGTGAAACTTTTAATCTAAGTTTAATTTCGTTAAGATATTCCTTCGGATATTTCATTGATTCAATAAGCCTTTAACGATTATATTTGCTCTGGAAAAATCAATTGCATCTGCATATTTTTGTTTTAAAGATCCCATAATTTTTCCCATATCTTTAATACTTGTAGCACCTAGAGATTTTATTACCTCTTTGCATACCTTTTTTGTTTCCTCTTCGCTGAATTGTTTTGGTAAAAAGGTTTCAATTATTCTAATTTCTTCTTTCTCTGCTTCTAGCAAATCTTGCCTGCCTCCCTTCTGATATAAATCAACAGAATCCTGCCTTTGTTTTTTCATTTTTCGAAGTACTTTAATGATTTCGGGATCTTTAATGCCTTCTTTATTTGAGGCAGATCTATTAGCAATGTCCCGTTCTTTGATAGAAGCCAAAATTAACCTTAAGGTAGAAACCAAGGTTTTATTCTTATTTTTTTGCGCTATATAAAAATGTTCGTTTATTTTTTCCCTTAATGACATGAATTATAAAAATATCAACTTACTTTACTAGCCAAATTTCTTCAAAAGAAAAAAAATTCCATCTTGACGTGACAAAACCTTTTTCATATGTTGCGCAAAATCATGTTTTATAGTAAAAGCCTTTAACTCATGAGTTGCATTTGGTAGCAAAAACAAATTTAACCCATATATTAAAACATAATCTTAAAAAGATTAATCCCACAGGCGTTTTAGTTTTAGAGAATGGATCTTTTTTTCAGGGATATGGCTTTGGCTTTGAGGGTGTTGCAACAGGTGAAATATGTTTCAACACTTCAATAACGGGTTATCAAGAAATAATCACAGATCCTTCTTATGCAGGACAAATCATAAATTTTACATTTCCCCACATAGGTAATGTTGGCACAAATAGTGAAGATAATGAGTCAGACAAAATATGGGCAAAAGGAGTAATATTTAATACTGACGTTACTCTGCCATCTAACTATCGCTCTATCAAAAAATTAGATATTTGGCTTAAAAAAAATAAAATAGTTGGAATTACAGGAATAGATACTAGAAAATTGACTAATTATATTCGAGATCACGGGGCTCCAAAAGGGACTGTGGGATTTTCAAACAAAATAAAATATGACGTTAAAAAATTAAAAAAAATAACTGAAAATTGGTCCGGATTATTAGATTTAGACCTAGCCTCTGAAGTAACNTGTAATAGATCTTATAAATGGAATTCACTTAAAACTTGGGACAAAAAAAANGGTTATTTAAAAAATAAAAATAAAAAATACAAGATTNTTGCAATTGACTATGGAATTAAAAAAAATATTTTAAGATGTTTTGCTGATTTACATTGTGAAGTGAAAATTGTACCTGCTAAAACATCGAGTCAAAAAATTTTACGTGAAAAACCTGATGGTATATTTTTATCTAATGGTCCAGGAGATCCAGCAGCAACAGGAAAATATGCTATTCCAATTATTAAAGAACTTTTAAGAAGTAATGTACCCATATTTGGTATATGTCTTGGCCACCAGCTTCTAGCTTTGGCTTTAGGTGCCAAAACTTCTAAAATGCACCTTGGGCACAGAGGAGCTAACCATCCAGTAAAAAATCTTATAACTAATAAAGTTGAAATCACTAGCCAAAATCATGGATTTAAAGTTGAAGAAAATAGTATTCCTAATAACGTTAATGTTACTCATCTATCTTTATTCGATAAATCTGTAGAGGGAATTGAATTAATAAATAAACCCATTTTTTCGGTTCAATACCATCCAGAAGCTAGCCCTGGTCCACAAGACAGTAAATATTTATTTAATAAATTTGTCAATTATATTTTGAAAGAAAAAAAATATGCCAAAAAGAAAAGATATTAAAAAAATATTAGTAATAGGTGCTGGTCCGATTGTAATTGGACAAGCATGTGAATTTGATTATTCAGGAACACAAGCTTGCAAAGCACTTAGAAAAGAGGGTTACAAAGTAATTTTAATTAATTCAAATCCTGCGACTATAATGACCGATCCTCAAGTCGCAGACAAAACTTATATCGAACCTATAACCTTAAAAATTTTAGAAAAAATAATTAGAAAGGAAAAACCTTGCGCGATATTGCCAACAATGGGAGGCCAAACCGCTTTAAATATGGCCATTCTATTAGAAAAAAAAGGCTTACTTAAAAAATATAAAATTGAATTAATTGGAGCAAATTCTGAAGCTATTTCAAATGCTGAAAATAGAAAAAAATTTAGAAAATGTATGAAGGAAATTAATATTGATTTACCTAAATCAGAAATCGTCACTTCTATAAAAAAAGCCACAAAAGCATTAATAAAAATAGGTTTACCTGCAATTGTTAGACCGGCTTTCACGTTGGGGGGTTTGGGAGGTGGTATAGTCTACAAGAAAAAAGAATATTACAAAAAAGTAAGTGAAGGATTAGCTGAATCTCCTGAAAGCCAAGTATTAATAGAAGAATGTTTAGAAGGATGGAAAGAATTCGAAATGGAAGTGGTTAGGGATAAAAACGACAATTGCATTATTATTTGTTCAATCGAAAATGTTGATCCAATGGGAACGCATACTGGAGATTCTATTACAGTAGCACCCGCTTTGACGCTCACAGATAAAGAATATCAAATTATGAGAAATGCATCTATTGCCTGCCTAAGAAAAATTGGAGTAGAAACGGGTGGTTCAAACGTACAATTCGCCGTTAATCCAAAAGATGGGAGAATGGTGATCATTGAAATGAATCCCAGGGTATCAAGATCATCCGCTCTTGCTTCGAAAGCCACAGGTTTTCCTATAGCAAAAATTGCAACTAAATTGGCTGTGGGTTACACTTTAGATGAACTTATCAACGATATAACCAAATCGACACCAGCTTCCTTTGAGCCTACAATCGATTATATCGTAACTAAGGTACCACGATTTACATTTGAAAAATTTCAAAAAGCAGAAGCTATATTAGGCACATCGATGAAATCAGTTGGAGAAGCAATGGCAATAGGAAGAAATTTTAAAGAGTCATTGCAGAAGGCTTTGGTGTCATTAGAAACTGGATTGAGAGGATTAGATAGAATCAATAATTTATCAAAAAATCAAATCTTAAAAGAGCTTGGGAAAAATACCCCAAATAAAATACTTCTAGTAGCTGAAGCTATTAGAAATAAGATTAATACAAATAAAATTTATTCTAAAACAAAAATTGATAAATGGTTCATCGAGCAAATAAAAGAAATAGTAGATGTTGAATATATGCTAATAAGACAAGGCTTTCCAAAAACATCCAACGAACTAAACTTTGTAAAATCTATAGGTTTTGGTGATGAAAAAATTGCTGAACTAACAAAAAAGAAAATAGAAAACATAAAGATAGCAAGAGAAAGGCTTGGTGTCATTGCAGTTTATAAAAAAATAGACACTTGTGCAGCAGAATTCGAATCTTTAACTCCTTATATGTATTCTACTTATCAAAGAGATACTGTTGGATCCTCAATTTGTGAATCTAATCCAAGTAAAAAGAAAAAAATTATCATTTTGGGAGGAGGTCCAAATAGAATAGGACAAGGAATTGAGTTTGATTATTGTTGTTGCCAAGCTAGTTACTCCTTAAAAGAAGTTGGTTATGAAACAATTATGATAAACTGCAATCCTGAAACGGTTTCAACCGACTACGATACTAGTGACAGATTATACTTTGAGCCTTTGGTAGAAGAATATGTAATTAATATAATTAAAAGAGAGCAGTCTAATGGAAATTTATTAGGAGTTATCACTCAGTTTGGGGGACAAACACCAATAAAATTAGCAAAAATATTGGACGATAATCAGTTTCCAATTTTAGGAACACAATATAAGTCTATAGATCTAGCAGAAGATCGAGAAAGATTTAAAAATTTGTTGTTGAAAAATAATTTTAAACAAGCCGAAAATGGTATAGCAAAATCAAAAAATGAAGCAATACGTGTTTCAAAATCATTAGGATTTCCAATTGTGATTAGACCCTCATATGTTTTGGGTGGAAGAGCTATGGAAATCATTCATGGAGAAAAACAACTAGAAAAATATATTGAAGAAGCGGTTAAAGTTTCCGGAAACAATCCAGTGCTAATCGACAGATTTTTAAGTGACGCCATAGAAGTTGATGTAGACGCGATATCAGATGGTGAAAAAGTATTTGTTGCGGGCATAATGGAGCACATTGAAGAAGCTGGTATTCACTCAGGCGACTCCGCTTGTTCAATCCCGCCCTATTCACTAAAAAAAGAAATTATTAAAGAAATTGAATTGCAAACCACTCGGTTAGCGCTTTCTTTAAATGTAATAGGACTTATTAACATACAGTTTGCGGTAAAAAATGAAAATATTTATGTTTTGGAAGTCAATCCTAGAGCGAGTAGAACCGTACCTTTCATATCAAAAGCAGTCGGCATTCCTATTGCTAAGATTGCTGCTAGAATTATGACTGGTGAAAAATTAGAAAAATTTAATTTAGAAAAGAGAATTTCAAACACTTTTGCAATAAAGGAAGCTGTTTTCCCATTTAATAAATTTCCAAATGTAGATGTTTTGCTTGGACCTGAAATGAAATCTACAGGCGAAGTTATGGGTATTGATGAAAATTTTGGTTTATCTTTTGCTAAAAGCCAAATGGCCTGTGGTAATGAATTACCTGAATCTGGAACTGCCTTTATTTCTGTAAAAAACAAGGATAAAAAAAATGCTCTAAATTTTGCTAAAAAGCTTAAAAAACTAAATTTCAAACTGTGTGCAACTTCGGGTACTGCTAAATATCTAAACGTTAATGGAATAAGTTGTAAAAAAATCAATAAAGTAAGAGAAGGTTCTCCTCATATTATTGAACGCTTGAACGCAAAAAAAATAGAACTTGTAATAAATACAACTGAAGGAAAAAAATCAGTTAGTGATTCCTATTCTTTAAGAAGATCAACATTAGTAAATAAAATTCCTTATTGCACAACTTTAGCTGCTGCAAATGCTTGTATTGAAGCAATTAATTCCTTAAAGAATAAAAAAATAACTGTGAAGGCTATTCAAGAGCTTTAAGATTTAACTTTCCAATCTGTTGGGAAAGTCACGTAATTAATTAGCAAAGACCTTCTTTCTTTTCTAATTTTTTTTTTTTCCATGCCGTGCCATGTATTTGGCCCGCTTGTAAAAAGATAACCATAATTATCCTTATAAGGTACAGTTTTTACTTTATTTAATTTTTGATCATATAAATCAGTTCCCAAATCTTCAGATTCATTAAATGGATTAGCAAATAATAAGCATGACATTAGTTTTTCTTTAATATCGCAGTGTGGTTTCAGCCAAAATCCTTGACGGTCACATATAACCTCAACTCTGACATAAGAATAGAAAAGATCTTTTTTAATCATTTCTCCTATGCGCCCATAAGTGTCCTTTGACCTGAGGTCATCAATTAATTTTGATAAATTTGGAAAATTATTAGAATTTTTTTTTTCAATAAAACATCTAAATTTTATAGCTTTTCCTCCACTCGCTATCCCTTCTCTAAATTTTCCTTCACCACCGTCGACAGCTCGAGTTCCATCGTAGTTTATATTCATTTTAGTTAAATCTACAATTTCAGCATTACAAATTTCTTTTATTGATTCTTTGGTTAAAGGTTCGTTTAATTCCCAGTGCTCAAAGGGGGAAGAGCAATATTTTGATCTTTTTTTTATAGAATTTAAAAATTCCATAATTTTAGTTTTGTATCTTTCTTTTTATTATACTTGCTATTCTTTCTGCTTCGTTGTGTTTGTTATAAGTCCAACTTTCAATTTTTTCTCCCAGATCTCTAGTAATTCCCATTTCTTTAAATAACTTAAAGAATTTTTTAAATCTATAATTATTTCTTTTCGTTTTCATATGAGCAACAAATATAGGTTTGCCGGATGTGGCAGCCTCTGAAATCATTGACGTTGAATCGCACGTTACAACTATATGAGTTGCTAATCCATAGGCAGATAAATAAGCTTGCTTGTCTACTGAATTTACAACATGGCCACATTCACTAAACTCCTTGAGTGCTAAATTAATAATAGCTTTAGGTGTTCTCATTGATGGAATTACTATTGCTTTATAACCTTTTGAAATAAAATTCGATTTTACTTCATTAAATACTTTAATTAATTGATCTTCATCGAAACTATAATATTTATTTGGTCCTCCCAATATTAAAGAAACTACTTTTTGATTGTTAACTTTATTCCCCAAATAATTTTTTGCATTATCAATTTCAATATCAGTTATATAATGAATGGCTCCTTTAGAATTATATACGTTGTCTCCAGTTAAATTATCATGCTCAGGTGCAATAATAGCGTTAAAATTTTTAAAGTTTACTTTGGGGTTTTGTATATGAATGGTAAATACTTTTGGGTATTTTTTCCTAAGAAGTATAGATGGAACCACACTCTTTCTTCCACAAGAAATAATTAGATCGGGAGTTTCGTTTTCAAATAAATATATTTTATCTTTCATTATTATTTCCGAAATTGGAGTAAATTTGGGAGGTATTAAATTCCACAGAAATTTTAATCTTACAATTTTGTGACTGTATGAGACATCCAAAGCTTTTGCCATTCCTTCTACTTGGCTAATCATCCCATGCATTCCTTCGCTTAGAAGTAAGGCTTTTAGCTTTCCCATAAATACTTATATATATTTCTATATTTTGTTTATCCACATATAATAAATAGCTTTTCTTTAAAATAATAAACCTTTATACCTCCTCTATGGAAATATGCGAATTGAAGAAGATATCAAGCTGGACTACGACGATGTACTTTTTCGGCCTAAACGCAGTACATTATCAAGTCGCAAAGAAGTAGAGCTTAAACGTACCTATAAATTTAAACATAGCAATCATCAGTGGTCAGGAATTCCAATTATGGCCGCTAATATGGATGGCGTCGGAGAAATAGAGATTGCAAAAAATTTAGCAAAATTTGAAATAATGACATGTTTGACTAAACAACATGATATCAAAACAATTAAACGCAGTTCAGCAATTAAACAAATATATCCTCATCTTATTCTTAGTACGGGCACAAGCAGTGAAGACTATAAAAGACTTAATGCTATTTTGAAAGAATGCAGTTTTTTTGAATTTATATGTATTGATATTGCTAATGGTTATTCCGATCATTTTAGTAAATTTGTTGGTTCAGTTAGAGAAAAATATCCTACCAAAACTATAATTGCAGGAAATGTGGTTACAGCTGATATGACTCAAGAACTGGTTATGAATGGCGCAGACATAGTTAAAGTAGGAATAGGTCCAGGAAGTGTATGTACGACACGTATTCAAACAGGAGTCGGTTACCCTCAACTAAGCGCGGTTATTGAATGTGCCGATGCTGCACATGGTTTAGGTGCACACATTATTGCAGACGGCGGTTGTACATGCCCGGGCGATGTAGCAAAAGCATTTGGTGGGGGAGGAGATTTTGTAATGTTAGGTGGAATGTTTGCCGGACATAAAGAAGGCGGTGGAAAAAAAATTAAAAAAAATGGTTTACAATTTATAGAATTTTATGGATCTAGTTCTGACACAGCAATTGATAAACATTACGGTGGTCTTTCTGATTATAGAAGTAGTGAAGGAAAAAAAGTTCAATTAAAATATCGTGGAAAAATTAGAGATACAGTATTAAATGTATTAGGAGGTCTTAGAAGTAGTTGTACTTATGTAGGAGCTCCATCTCTTAAACAGTTAAGCAAGTGCACAACTTTTGTAAGGGTCAACCAACAACACAACGATTCTTTCGAATAAGATTAAAATTTGTTGAAAACTTTAAATTTAATTAAAAGTACCCATATGTACTTCAAGTATGAAGAATAACTCGAGAAAACATTCGAAAGTATTAATTATAGGATCTGGCCCAGCAGGATATACCGCAGCAATTTATACAGCTAGAGCCATGCTTAAACCAATATTAATATATGGTTCTGAACCTGGAGGACAAATGACAACAACTACGGATGTTCAAAATTACCCTGGATATTCTGATGTCGTACAAGGTCCTTGGCTAATGGGCCAAATGGAAGAACAGACTAAAGCAGTTGGAACTGAAATGATTCAAGACTACATAAAAAAAGTAGATTTAAATAAAAGACCATTCAAAGCTATAGGTGATAGTGGGCAAGAATACACTGCTGATTCAATAATAATTTCAACTGGTGCTCAAGCAAGATGGTTGAATTTAAAGTCCGAACAAAACTACAGAGGATTTGGTGTTTCGGGGTGTGCTACATGTGATGGCTTCTTTTTCAAAGATAAAGAAGTCGCTGTTATTGGTGGAGGTAATGCCGCAGTAGAAGAAGCAATTTTTTTAACAAAATTTGCAACTAAAGTTATACTTATTCATAGGAGAGATAAGCTGCGTGCTGAAAAGATGCTACAAAAAAAATTAATGGAAAATAAAAAAATTGAAATTATTTGGGAATCGATCCTGGAAGAAGTATTGGGAAATGAAAAACCAAAAGGAGTTACAGGAATTAAAATTAAAAATGTAAAAACAAAGAAAATTACACAAATCAATGTTCATGGCTTGTTCATAGCGATCGGGCATGATCCTGCCACATCTTTATTTAAAGGGCAGCTAGATATGGATAAAGAAGGATATTTAATCACAAAACCAAATTCTACAGAAACAAATATACCCGGAGTGTTTGCCGCAGGAGACGTCAAAGATAAAATTTTTAGACAGGCAGTAACAGCTGCAGGTATGGGCTGTATGTCAGCGCTTGAGGCTGAAAAATTTCTTTCAAAATAAAATTAAGCCAAACTTTTGCAAAAGTTAGAAATTCTATTCAAAGATTTTTTGAGATTATCCATTGAAGTTGCGTAAGATATTCTAAAATATCCTTCCAAGCCAAAAGCGGAGCCCTGTACTACAGCAACTTGATAGGTTTCTAAGAGAGAGCTAACAAATTCTGAATCATTCTTAATTTTTTTCCCTGTTTTGTCTTTTTTATTAAAAAATCTTGAACAATTAGGAAACACATAAAAAGCACCATTAGGTTTCAAACAAGAAAGACCATCAATTTTATTTAATGCTTCCACTACAAAATTTCTTCTTTCTTTAAAAGATTGGTTTCTTTTTAAAATAAAATCTTGGGCACCATTCAAAGCTTCAATAGCTGCTGCTTGACTTATAGATGATGGATTTGTTGTTGATTGAGATTGCAATTTTGCCATCGCTTTTATTATTTCAGTAATTCCAGCTCCATATCCTATTCTCCAACCCGTCATAGCATAAGATTTACTGACACCATTCATTGTAAGAGTTCTATCTTTTAATTCTTTGATTTGAGCAATAGTAAAAAATTTAAAATCATCATATATAAGGTGTTCGTAAATATCGTCACTTAAAATAAATACATTTTTATTCTCCTTTAATACTTCTCCTAAGGCTTCGAGTTCTTGTTTCGTATAACAAGATCCAGTCGGATTTGATGGAGAATTGATTATTATCCATTTAGTTTTATTATTAATATTTTTTTTTAATTCCTTGGGTGTAATTTTAAATTTATTTTCTTCTGAACATTTAACTATTCTTGGTTTACCACCGGCCAAAAGAACTATATCTGGATAGGAAACCCAGTAAGGAGCCGGTATAATAACTTCATCTCCAGGATTTACTGTTGCTAAGATAGCATTAAAAATAATTTGTTTTCCACCTGCGCCTACTGAAATTTGTTCTGGTAAATAATCTAAATTATTTTCTCTTTTAAATTTGTTTATTATTGCTTTTTTCAAAGCTGGAGCGCCATCAACAGCCGTGTATTTTGTATCTCCCCTATTAATTGCATCAATTGCAGCATTTTTAACATTATTAGGTGTGTCAAAATCCGGCTCACCGGCACCAAGCCCAATTACATCCTTGCCCGCAGCCTTTAATTCTCTGGCCTTTTGCGTGACTGCCAAGGTAGGGGATGGCTTAATTCTTTTTAAAGAGTTGGAAACTATGCTCATTGATTTTAATATATATAAAAAATAATTAGTAATTATGCAAAATACATATCAAGAAAAATCATCTGATCCAATCAGTAAAGATTTTTTATTTGGAAAAAAGTTAGAAGGCGGAGTTAAACTATCCACCGTTAGCGATTTTAAACCTGCTGGAGATCAACCGAAAGCCATAAAAAAGCTTGTTTCAGGAATAAAAAACAAAAAAAATGACCAAGTTTTGTTGGGCGTCACAGGTTCAGGTAAGACTTTCTCAATGGCAAAAATAATTGAAGCTTTAAATAGACCAACTCTAATACTTGCTCCAAATAAAACTTTAGCTGCCCAGTTGTATGGTGAAATGAAAACTTTTTTTCCTAATAATGCTGTGGAATATTTTGTATCCTACTATGACTATTACACGCCTGAAGCCTATGTGCCGAAATCTGATACATACATAGAAAAAGAAGCATCAATTAATGAGCAGATTGATCGAATGAGACATTCAGCAACGAGATCTCTTCTTGAAAGAGACGACGTTATAATAGTTGCAAGTGTTTCTTGTATTTATGGCTTAGGTTCTGTGGAATCTTACAGTAAAATGACTTTGGGCTTAAAAAAAGATCACGAACATAATCGTGAACAAATTATAAAAACTTTAGTTAATCTTCAGTACAAAAGAAATGATCAAAATTTTTATCGAGGCACTTTTAGGGTTAGGGGAGATAATTTAGAAATTTTTCCTTCCCATTTAGAAGATCGAGCTTGGAGAATTTCTCTTTTTGGAAACAAAATAGAAAATATAGCGGAGTTTGATCCTCTTACGGGAAGTAAAACAAATGATATGAATTTGGTTAAATTATATGCCAATAGTCATTACATAACCCCAAGACCTACTATCGAACAAGCAATTAAGGAAATCAAAAAAGAATTAGAAATAACATTAGAGAAACACAAGTCAGAAAATAAACTTTTGGAAGCCCAAAGATTAAAGGAAAGAACCAACTTTGATTTAGAAATGATAGAAGCCACGGGTACTTGCGCTGGAATAGAAAATTATTCTAGATTTTTAACCGGAAGAAAGCCTGGAGAGCCACCTCCCACCCTTTTTGAATATTTTCCGGATAATACCCTAATTTTTGTAGATGAATGTCATGTAACAATTCCTCAATTAAATGGAATGTACAAAGGTGATCNCACAAGAAAAAAAACTTTGTCTGAATATGGTTTTAGATTGCCTTCCTGCATAGATAATCGCCCGCTGAAATTCCAAGAATGGGATGCCATGAGAACACAAACTATTTTTGTCTCCGCAACTCCAGGTGCATGGGAGCTTCAACAAACATCGGGAGAATTCGTTGATCAAGTTATAAGACCTACTGGTCTATGCGATCCCGATGTTCAAATCAGACCAGCAAATAATCAGGTGGATGATCTTTTGGCAGAATGTAAAGAAGTTACCAAAAAAAATTTTAGATCACTGGTGACAACTTTAACAAAAAAAATGGCAGAAGATTTAACCGAATACCTTCATGAAAATGGAGTGAAGGTTAGATATATGCATTCTGACATAGATACCCTTGAAAGAATTGAAATTATGAGAGATTTAAGAATGGGTGTTTTTGATGTTCTCGTAGGAATCAATTTATTAAGGGAAGGTCTAGATATTCCCGAGTGTGCTTTGGTTGCAATCCTAGATGCAGACAAAGAAGGTTTTCTAAGATCTGAAAGATCTTTAATTCAAACAATAGGAAGAGCTGCAAGAAATATTGAAGGAAAAGTAATCTTGTATGCAGATAAAAAAACTAAAAGCATTGAAAAGGCAATTGAAGAAACAAATAGAAGAAGAAAAATACAATTAGCCTATAACAAAAAAAATAATATTAGCGCAACATCAGTTAAAAAAGGAATAACGGATATTTTAGAAAGTATTTACGAAAAAGATTACTCAAAAATTGACGTTGATACATCCATAGGTCACAACTTAAAGAAGCATTTAAAGTCTCTTAAGAAAAAAATGAAAGAAGCTGCTGAAAATCTCGAATTTGAAGAAGCCGCTAAAATTAGAGATGAAATTAGAAAATTAGAAGCAAGCGAATTAGAGATCGGAATTAATCCAAAAATAAGACAATCTAAGCTTCAAAATAAAATTTATCCTGAAGGAAGGTCAACCCAAGGTAAACCTGGAACACGACCAAGAAAAAAAAGATGAAAAATAAAAATTTATTAATTACCGGTGCAGCAACAAGAGTGGGTAAAGCTATAGCTCTACATTTTGCTGAAAGAGGATGGAATATTGCTCTCCATTATTTTAAATCATCATCAAAAGCTAAAGAATTAAAAAAAATCATAGAACAAAACTGGGTAAAAGTAGCTTTGATCAAAGCTGATCTAAAAAATCCAAAACAAGTTGAAAAAATCGTAAACTTGGCAAAAAAGAAACTTGGTACTATTGATTGTCTCATAAACAATGCTGCGTTATTTGAAAAAGATGATATTGCTAATTTCACAACTAAAAGTTGGAACGATCATTTAAATATTAATCTTCTTGCACCTGCTATTCTGACTAAGAAATTTGCAAAACAAGCTCCAAAAAAAACTGTATCCAATATAATCAATATTATTGATCAAAGAATATTTAATCTTACTCCTTTTTTTATGTCATATACGATTAGCAAAAGTGGTCTACAAACTTTAACGGAAACCATGGCAATGCGATTAGAACCAAATATAAAGGTTAATGCTATTGCACCAGGTCCGATAATAAAAAGTAAAAGACAAACGGATAAGCATTTTAATAATCAAGTCAAATCCACACTTCTTAAAAAATCGGTCCGATTAGAAGATATTTGTGATACCGTTGAATTTTTGATCAATAATAATTCTGTTACAGGACAAATTATAGCTGTTGATAGTGGTCAAAATTTATCGTGGAATAAGAAAAATGAAAAAGAATAATTTTAAAATTTTAGAATTAAAACCTGCAAAAAGCAAAAGTTCAATTAAAAGAACCGTATTTATTAAAGATTTTATTATAGAAGAAATAATAGGTATTCACGAACATGAAAAAATAAAAAAACAAAAAATAAAATTCAATATAGCTTTGGATGTTAATCAAAGTACCACTCCCAATGAAAAAGACATAAAAAGTATAGTAGACTACGAAAAAATTGCAAATAAATTAGAAAATTTAGCAAAGAATAAGAAATATAATTTTTTAGAAAGCTTAGTCGAAGATTCTTTTAAAGAAATATTTGACGATAAAAGAATAAACTCAGTAACAATTAAAATAGAAAAACCTGAAGCAATCAAGAATGCTAAATCGGTTGGAGTAGAAGTTTTTAAAACAAGAAAAGATTATGAGGAATCTTGATTTTGGAAAAGAATTAATTAGAAAAAAAATACCTTTAGTTTCTAACAGTCCTGGAGTGTACAGAATGCTTGATAAAAAAGATCAAGTGCTCTATGTCGGTAAAGCTAAAAATCTTCCAAATCGATTAAAAAGCTATGTCCTAGACAGAAAGCATCCTATACGCACGGAAAGAATGTTAGCTTTAACAAATAATTTAGAAATAGTAACAACAAGTAGCGAAGCCGAAGCTTTACTTTTAGAAGCAAATCTTATTAAAAAATTTAAACCTAAATTTAATATTCTCCTGAGAGATGACAAATCTTTTCCTTACATTATTATAGAAAAAGATTGTGATTGGCCTCAATTGTCCAAACATAGAGGGAAGAAAAATAAAAATGGTTATTATTTTGGCCCGTTTGCCTCTGCTGGATCTGCTAATTGGACTATAAAAATTTTACAAAAGGTATTTTTGTTAAGAATATGCAATGACTCCGTTTTTAAAAATAGAGACAGGCCCTGCATTCTTTATCAAATTAAAAGATGTTCAGCGCCTTGTGTAAATCACTTAAGTAAAACTGAGTACTCTAAACTTGTATCGGACGCGATATTATTTCTTTCTGGTAAATCAAAAAATATTCAAAAAAAACTATCGCTGGAAATGGAAAAAAGTAGTGAAAAAATGGATTATGAAAAAGCTGCCGTTTTAAGAGATAGAATAAAAGCACTAGCTCAAATTCAATCTTCACAAAATGTAAGTTCTGCAAATCTTGATAATGCTGATGTTATTTCTATTGCACAAGAAGCAGAAAAAAGTTGCGTTCAAGTATTTTTTTACAGATCTAAACAAAATTGGGGTAATCAATCTTATTTTCCTTCCCACGATAAATCTCATACTGCAGAAGAGGTTTTAGCTTCATTCATTACTCAATTTTATGAAAATAAAAATGTACCTTCTGAAATTCTAATCAACAAAAAAATTAAAGATTTAAACTTAATAAAATTTGCTCTGGAAAAAAAAGAAGAAAAATTTATATCTATAAAAATTCCTACAAAAGGAAGTGCTCTAAAATTGTCTATGATGGCTGAAAAAAATGCAAAAGAAGCTTTAATCAGAAAAATTTTTGAATCAGAAACCAATAATAAACTTCTAAATGAAGTTGCTGATAAATTTAAACTAGATATCTCACCAAGAACAATCGAAGTATTTGACAACAGCCATATTCAGGGAACCAATTCCGTTGGCGCATTAATTACATTCGGATCGGAAGGCTTTATTAAAAAGCGATACAGAAAATTCAATATTAAAAATAAAGAACTAAATGCTGGAGACGATTATGGAATGCTAAAAGAGGTTTTCGAAAGAAGATTTTCAAAAATTGTTAAAAGCAAAAAACAGACGGATGTCGTAATTCCTGACTTAGTAATTATTGATGGAGGCAAGGGCCAATATTCAGTGGGAAGAAAAATGTTAGATGAACTTGGTTTTCATGACATTCCTATAATAGCTATTGCAAAAGGAAAAAACAGAAATAAGGGTGATGAAACATTCTTTCATAAAACTAGTGCTATTAAATTAAGTAAAAGAGAATCTTTGCTATTTTTTCTTCAAAGACTAAGAGATGAAGCTCATAGATTTGCCGTAAGTAGCCACAGAATGAAGAGAAAGAAAAATTTAACAAAATCTTTGTTAGATCAAATAAATGGAATTGGCAGAACAAGAAAAAGAGCTTTATTAAATTATTTTGGATCTGCTAAGGCTATTGAATCAGCTAGTTTTGATGATTTAAAAGAGGTAGAAGGTATAGAAACTTCTGTGGCAAAAAAAATACATGATTTTTTTCATAGTTAGTAAAAATATATGAGATTAAAAATACCAAATATTTTAACAATCGGAAGAATTATTTTAGTTCCAATTTTCATATTAACTTTTTATTTACCTGGATCTTTGGGTAATTGGATACCTTTTTTTATATTTTTACTGGCAAGCTTTACAGATTTTTTGGACGGTTTATTAGCCAGACTTTATAAAGAAGAGTCAAAGCTAGGAGAGCTTTTAGACCCCATTGCTGATAAAATTATTGTTGCCACTGCTTTGATTCTCTTGGTGATGAATGGAACTATAATAAACTATGAGGTGGTTGCTGCCATAATTATTTTAATAAGAGAAATATTGATTTCGGGATTAAGAGAATATTTGGCTAAATTTCAAGTTAACATGCCAGTAAGTAGTTTAGCCAAATTCAAAACATTTTTACAAATGTGTGCAATTGCAATATTGCTCACAGGAGAAAGCGGAAATAAACTTATTAATTTTGAAAATTATAATGCCCATTCAATTGGAATTTTTTTATTATGGATGTCCGCTTTCCTTACGCTTTATACGGGTTATGATTATGTAAAAAAAGGAATAGGCCATGTTATCGATTAAAATTAGAACTGTTAAGCGGCAGACTTTTTTCTTACTAAAGCTTGGTAACTTTCTGACAAATCTTTTATTACATTACAAACTGCGAACTTATAATTGTCAATTTGTGATACGGGCGTAACTTCAGCTGCAGTACCAGTTAAAAAGCAACCTCTAAATTTTGACAAATCATCAGGTTTAATCTTTCTTTCTATAATTTTAATATTTTTTGATTTAGCGATTTCAATAATACACCTTCTGGTTATTCCATTTAAAAAAGAATCTGGAATTGGCGTATGCAATTCATTATCATTATTCTTGAAAAAAATATTTGCTCCTGTCGTTTCCGCTATATTACCTTGGTGATCAAGCATCAATGAATCTGTAAAACCCTTTCTTTCCGCTTCATGTTTAGACAGTGTACAAATCATATATAATCCTGAAGATTTGGTGTCCCAAGGAATTGTATCTGGAGCTGGTCTTTTCCACTTAGAAATATTTAATTTTATTCCCCTCAGTTTAAGATTAGAATCAAAATATGATCCCCACTCCCAAGCTGCAATGGCTACATGAATTTTTGTTTGCTGAGCTGAAATTGCCATCATTTCGCTTCCTCTCCAAGCTACTGGTCTAACATATCCATTTTTAACTTTCTGAATTGCAACAATTTCTTTACAAGCTTTATTTATTAACTCTTGATTGTATGAAATCTTAAAATCCAGTCTGGAAGCTGAGTGGAACAATCTTTCTGTATGTTCCTCGAGTTTAAATATCTCTCCATCATAAACTCTTTCGCCTTCAAAAACACAACTAGCATAATGTAAACCATGGCTTAAAACATGAATTTTTACATCATTCCAATTTACTGGCTCTCCATTAAACCAAATTTTTCCCGATCTTTTATCAAAAGGTATAGGTTCCATAAAAAAATCGATTAATCTTAATTGATTTATTCAGTGCAAAAAAGTATCTATCTTAGTTAGATATGTCAATATAACTGACCCAAAATAAATTATGAGAGACTTGTTATATTTAAAAGATGACCACATAAAAGATTTCATAGAGCAAATTTTTTATGCCTATAGGGAAACTTATTCAGATCCAAAAAAAATTTTGAAGAAATACTCTTTCGGAACAGCCCATCATAGAGCAATACACTTAATTGAAAGATATGAAGGAATAACCATTTCGGGCCTTTTAAATAAGCTAAAAATTACTAAACAAAGCTTGAACAGAGTTTTGAGAGATCTGATCAAAAACAAATCCATTATCGTAAAAAAAGGAGAAATAGATTCAAGACAAAGACATATCTTTTTAAACGAAAAGGGGAAAAAGCTTTTTAACGAAATTTTCTTAGAACAAAAAAAAAGAATTCATAATGCCCTTAAAAGTCTAGACTCCGATTCGGTGCTTAAATTTAGAAACGTTTTAAGTAAAATCATTAATGAATAAAAATACCTTTCATATATTAGTTGTCGATGATGATGATAGAATTAGAGAGTTGGTAAAACAATATCTCGAAGAAAATAACTTTTTAGTTACAACAGCAAAAGATGCGATTGAAGCTAAAAAAAAAATAGAAATTATAAAATTTGACATACTTGTATTAGACATTATGATGCCGGGAGAAAGTGGTTTATCTTTAACAAAAAATTTAAAAAAAAATAATTCGGTACCAATAATTCTTTTGACTGCAAAAAGGGAAATTCAAGATAGAATCGAAGGATTGGAATTGGGGGCTGATGATTACCTTGGAAAACCTTTTGAGCCAAAAGAACTTTTGNTGAGGATAAAAAACATTTTGAGTAAAACAAGAATGTTTGAAATACCGGAAGAAGTATATGTCGGCAATATATTAGTTAATTTGAAAAAATTAAATATTAAAAAAAATAATGAAACTATAAAAATAAATCCTCAGGAAAAAAAAATTTTGGAAAAGATGCTCGGATCTCCAGGAAGAATTTTTTCTAGAGAGGAAATTGGCAAAATTATTAAAATTTCAAAAGAACGAACCATAGATGTAATGATCACAAGATTAAGACAAAAAATTGAGCCTCAACCAAAAAATCCAAAATATTTGCAAACGATTAGGGGATCCGGTTATGTTTTATGGATTGAATAAATTTTTCAAAAGTATTTTACCAAAAAAACTTTTCTATAGATCGCTAATAATAGTAGCAACTCCAATAATTTTGTTACAAATAATCATTACAATCGTTTTTTTCGATAGCCTTTGGATAAAGGCAAATAAAGGAATGACTCGATCTTTGACTAGTGAAATTCAAACTATGTTTGATCTTTTTCAACAAGAAAATAATCAACAAGTCATCATTGATTTATATAATAAAAATTTCGATTTTGTTGTCATGTTAAAAAAAAATGAAATTTTGCCCGAAAGGAAAACGGAAAGATGGTTTAGTCCAATGGACAGAAGTTTAAGGCGTGAATTAAAACCAATTTTTCAAAATTCATATTGGTTTGATACAACAACATATAAAGAACTGGTAGATTTAAGAATCAAATACAAAAATGGAATATTGCAAATATTTTTCCCTAAATATAAAATTGCTCCTTCGTCAGCACGTATCTTTGCATTATGGATAACATTACCTGGTCTTTTACTAATATTCATTGCAATAATTTTTTTGAAAAATCAAACTCGACCCATTGTAAATTTAGCAAAAGCAGCTGAGAAATTTGGCAAGGGAGAATCAACTACGGGATTTTGGCCATCTGGTGCATTAGAGATAAGACAAGCCGGTTATGAATTCGACAGAATGAGAAAGAGAATCACAGTTCACCTAAACCAAAGGTCAGAAATGTTGTCTGGAATAAGTCATGATTTAAGAACCCCATTGACTCGACTAAAACTACAATTAGCCATGTTAAAACAACAAGATTTAGCAAAAAAAATGGGCGAAGATATCGAAGAAATGGAGCGAATGCTCAACGAGTATTTAGAATTTTCTCGTTATCAAAAAAATGAAAAAACAGAATTAATGAATATCAGTCATCTAATCAGAGATGTAACAAAAAAATACGAAGAAAAACAAATTAAATTATTTCTCGAAGAATGCCCGAAAATTAACATTCGCCCAGGTTCAATAAAAAGATGTTTGGCTAATTTAATAGACAACGCGTTAGCCTATGGAAAAACAACTGAAATTTTTACAAAAAAAATGATGAATAATATGTTGATACTGATTGATGATGATGGACCTGGTATCCATGAAAGTGAATACCAAAATGTATTAAAACCTTTTTATAGAATTGACAAAAGTCGAGGTCAAAATAAATTGGGGGTCGGATTGGGTTTATCAATTGCTAACGATATCATTCGTTCACACGGAGGAAATATTTCTCTAGAAAAAAGTTCTTTAAAAGGTCTTAGGGTAAAAATTTCCTTACCGTATTAGCCATTTTTCTTTTTCTTTGTCTTGTTAGTTTTTAGCTTATTTAATTCTTTTTGTAATTTTTGGATCACTTTTTTTTGTACTTCAAACTCTTCTCTGGAGACGAGGTTTAGTTTATTAATAATACTCTCTAATTTAAATTTAATGCTCTCCTCTACTGCCTTTTTCAAATCTCTTGAAGTGAAAAAACCCTTTTCCACTAATTCCGTTAAATTTTTTAGTATCTTGTTATATTTTTCCATATATTTTTAAATATCTTTAAGTTATTTTAAATTGATTGTTAAATAAATCTTTTTTTTACAAATGATAGTCCACAATTTTGATCCAGTATTTATAGATTTAGGTTTTTTTCAAATTAGATGGTACTCCTTAGCTTATATTCTTGGAATAATTTTAGGTTGGATTTATGCCGTAAAAATAATCAAAAAAATATCCACCAAACACAACTTGAAGTTGGTAAAAAAAGAAATCTTTGATGATCTAATAATTTATTTGGTATTAGGAATTATTATAGGAGGACGATTAGGTTATGTAATTTTTTATAATCTAGGGTTTTACAGTAAAAATCTCATTGATGTTTTAAAAATTTGGCAAGGCGGAATGTCTTTTCATGGAGGTTTGTTAGGAGTAATAGTTTCAATAATTATTTTCTCTGGAATAAGAAGAGTTAATTTTTTCAACCTAAGTGATATTATTGCGTGTGTTGCACCAATTGGGATTTTTCTTGGAAGAATAGCAAATTTTATAAATGGTGAGCTTTATGGAAAAGTTTCCACACTTCCTTGGGCTGTGCTTTTTCCAAATGCAGGCAATATTTCAAGACATCCTTCACAAATTTATGAAGCCATATTAGAGGGAATTATTCTTTTCATCATAATAAATTTATTGGCCATAAAAAAACAATTACTTTTAAAACCAGGATATGCATCGGGCTTTTTTCTAATTTTGTATTCGATTGCAAGAATAATTGGAGAAAATTTTAGGGAACCGGATGAGCAACTAGGTTATTTGTTTAACTACTTTTCTATGGGTACCCTTCTAAGTTTACTAACTTTCCTGGGTGGTTGTTTAATAATTTTCTTTATCAAGAATAATGAACAAAATAATTAATATATTAAAAGAAAAAAAATTTATCCCTTTGGATCAATTTATNAATATTTCGCTTTACGACAAAAAAATTGGTTATTATATGAAAAAAAATCCTTTCGGTAAAAAAGGTGATTTTATTACCTCACCTTTAATTTCAAATCTTTTTGCTGAAATGGTAGCTGTATGGTGCATTTCTCTTTGGGAGCATTTAGGAAAACCAAAAAAAATTTTACTAGTCGAACTAGGACCTGGAGATGGCACCTTATGCATTGATTTATTAAAAACATTTGGACAATTTAAAGATTTTTATAACTCTGTAGAAATAAATCTATTAGAAATAAGTGGTAGGCTGAAAAAAATCCAAAAATCAAAAATAAATAATGAAAAAGTTAAATGGATAAAAAAAATAAATGAAGTAAAATTAGGACCAGCAATATTTCTAGGAAATGAATTTTTTGACGGACTGCCTATTAAACAAATATATAAAAAGAAAAAATTATTTTTTGAAAAGTTTGTTGGTTTATCAAAAGATCATAAAAAAATAATGTTTTTATATAAAAAGGCAAATAGTAATCTAATAAAACGTATACAAAATTTAAATTTAATTTCTGTTGGCGGTGTTATTGAATATCCTGTTGCCGCTTTATATTTTCTTAAGGCTATAGCAAAAAAAATCGACAAACTTGGTGGCGCATTATTAACTTTTGACTATGGTTATATATCAAAAAAAAATCAAAATACTTTACAATCAGTCAAAAAACATAGATACACAAATCCTCTTATTAAACCTGGACGCTCAGATATTACTTCACATATCAATTTTCAATTGTTTCATAAAATATTAAAGAAAAATAAACTAAACGTAAAAAAAATTACTACTCAAAGTAAATTTTTAAAGAAAATTGGCATAATAGAGAGAGCAAATATTCTCTCCAAGAAAATGACATTTAAAGAAAAAGCCAATATGTTTTTTAGATTAAAAAGATTATTAGACTGCAAGCAGATGGGAGGTCTTTTTAAAGTCATATTTGCTCAAAAAAAAGATGGAAAATTTTCTTTAGGTTTTTGATCATGTTTTTTTCAAAGAAATTGCAAAAATTTGAAAATTTAAAACATTGTTTTTTTTCGAGAAAAAATGGTTTTTCGAAAGGTTGTTACGCAAGCCTAAATTGCGGATTGGGATCCAGTGATAAAAAAGAAAACGTCCAAAAAAATCTAAATTTTGTATGTCAAAAAATTGGATGTAAAGATGAATCGTTAATAACTTTGAATCAAACTCACAGCAATGAAGTTGTATATTTTGAAAATGAAAGTTCGGTAAAAAATAAATTAACCGGTGATGCTATAGTAACGAAAATAAAAAATATCGGAATCGGAATACTTTCGGCAGATTGTGCCCCTATTCTATTATATGATCCTCAAAAAGAAATTATTGGATGTATTCACTCTGGTTGGAGAGGTGCTTTAAATGGAATTATTAATAATACCATTGCAAAATTTGAAGAGTTAAATTCCAAAATTGAGAATTTGATCGCAATAGTTGGACCTTGTATTGGAAAGGAAAGTTATGAAGTAAAAATTGATTTTTACGAAAGGTTTGTAGATAGAAACTTAAAATATGCAGAGTTTTTTAGTAAAATTTCAGATGAAAGATATATTTTTGATTTAAGGAGATTTATAAACAATGAAATATATAATTCAAATATTAAAAATATAGAAAATATAGCAATGAACACTTTTTTGAAAAAAGAATTTTTTTTTAGCCACAGAAGATCTTGTCTTAACAAAGAACAAGATTATGGTAGATGTATTTCTGTCATATTAATGACTTAATTAAATGTTTAATTAATTTGAAAAGTAGAATTAAAGTTGTATAAACAAGTTATCTTATGAAAGTTCTTGCTGGTACAAGTAATTTAAAACTGTGCAAAAACATAGCAAGACAGCTCAAATTAAAATTAGTCAATTCTGACATTAAAAGATTTGCCGATGGTGAAGTCTATATGGAAATTAATGAAAATATTAGAGGCAATAGTATATTTGTGGTCCAATCAACATCTAATCCTGCCAATGATAATTTGATGGAACTCTTAATTTGCATTGATGCCTTGAGAAGATCCTCCGCAAAAAATATTACTGCAGTTATCCCCTATTTTGGATACGCAAGACAAGATAGAAAAGTAGTGCCAAGAACCGCGATATCAGCAAAATTAGTTTCAAATCTAATAACAAGTGCTGGAGCGAACAGAATTTTAAGTGTTGATTTGCACGCTGGCCAAATTCAGGGTTTCTTTGATATTCCAGTAGATAACTTATTCACTACACCCATTTTTGCTAGACACATTAAAAAAAAAATGAAACTAAATAATTTAATTTGTGTTTCGCCTGATGTTGGAGGCGTCGAGAGAACAAGAGCACTAAGTAGAAGAATAAATTCAAGCATCGCTATAATAGATAAAAGAAGACCGTCACCAGGAAAATCTGAAGTAATGAATATCGTTGGAAATGTTGCAAATAAAAACTGCGTAATTGTAGATGACATAATAGATTCAGGAGGAACCATTGTAAACGCAGCGAAGGCTCTAAAAGAAAAAGGAGCAAAAGATATTTATGTCTATATTACTCACGCAGTATTGAGTGGTGAAGCAGTGAATAAAATAGAAAAATCTCAAATCAAGAAACTAATTACGACAGATACAATCGACAATACAAAAAAAATTAATAAACACAAAAAAATTGAAATAATTTCACTTGCTCCAATGATTTCAGAGGCAATTAAGAGAATCGCAAACTCCACTTCCGTTTCTGATCTTTTTAATTAATTTTACTTGTTTTTTTTCCTAACATAATATAAAAACACCATTTCAATTTATGAATATTTTAAAAGCAACAAAAAGAACAACCACATCTACTGGACAAATTAATAAATTACGAACCGATGGTTTTGTGCCTGCCATATTGTATGGAGGGGAAAAAAATAATATCAAGATAAGTCTAAAAAAATTACATCTTCGAGACGTTATAAAAACAGAAACATTTACTTCCAAAGTTATGGACNTGGATATAGATGGTAATTTAGAAAAAGTATTGCCGAGAGATATAGCTTACGACCCTGTGTCCGATGAACCAATTCATATCGATTTTATGAGAATCGCAAAAGGTTCTACACTAGTTTTAGAGATACCTGTCAAATTTATTAATCATGATAAATCACCTGGATTAAAAAAAGGGGGAGTGTTAAATACTGTAAGAAGAAAAGTAGAATTAAAATGTCCTGCCGAAAATATTCCAAATGAAATAGTTGTTGACCTAGACAAAACTGAAATAAATGCTAGCCTTAAAATATCATCGGTTAAACTACCGGAAAACGTTACCCCAACAATAACTGATAGAGATTTTGTAATTGCTACTGTTGCGTCTCCAACAATCTTAGTTGAACAAGAAAAAACTGAAGAAGCTGTAGCTGAAGGAGAGGTTCCTGCTGAAGGAGCTGAAGGTGTTGAGGAATCTCCGGTAACAGATGAAGGCAAAGATAAAACTGCTAAACCTTCGGACGAAAAAGCTAAACCCGCAACTAAAGAAAAAGAAACTAAAAAAAAATAATATAGGATAGTCTATCAATTATGCTACTTTTTGTTGGTCTGGGAAATCCAAATCCAAATAATACCAACAATCGTCACAATGTAGGTTTTTTGGTAATTGACGCTATTAACACAAAATTCAAACTATCTAAACAAAAACCAAAGTTTAAAGGCTTGTTAACAACAGGAATGATCAACGATCAAAAAGTTTATGCAATAAAACCTCTTACATTTATGAACAGTTCCGGAATATGCATCAAAGAACTATTAGAATATTTTAAAATAGAAGCAAAAGATGTTTTCGTGTTTCATGATGATATGGATATCGACATTGGCAAAGTCAAAGTGAAATTTGGTGGAGGCGACGCGGGGCATAATGGAATAGAATCTATAGATAAAAATATTGGAAAACAGTACTCAAGAATAAGAATTGGCATAGGTCGTCCTATAAATAATTCGACTGGTGCTGAACATGTCCTAGACAATTTTTCCAGCGATGAAAAACAATGTGTTAAAGAAGTAACTGAAAATATAATTAAATCGCTACCAATATTAATAAAAAAAGATTTAGACCTTTTTTCTAGCAAAGTTAACCAAAAATAATAATGGGTTTTAAGTGCGGGATAGTTGGATTGCCCAATGTTGGGAAATCGACATTATTTAATGCCCTGACCACATCGAAAAAAGCTCAAGCTGAAAATTTTCCATTTTGTACAATTGATCCAAATATTGGGGTGGTTTTGGTTCCAGATAAAAGATTAAAAAAAATATCTATAATATCGAAATCTCTAAAAACAATTAGTGCAGCAATTACATTTGTTGATATTGCTGGTCTCGTCAAAGGAGCATCCAAAGGCGAAGGATTGGGAAATAAATTTCTTTCTCATGTTAGGGAAGTTGATACCATTATTCACTTAACTCGATGTTTTGATTCTGATAAAATCCAAAATGTAAATAAAAATGTTGATCCAATAAGAGATATTGAAATTATTGAAACTGAAATTTTATTATCTGATTTAGAATCTCTTCAAAAAAAATTAGAAAAAAGTAACAAAAAAAAATTTGAAAAGAATGAACTAAACTTTTTAGAAGAATGTCAGAAATTAATAAATGATGGAAAAAATCCAGATGTATTAAAAAAAAAATTTAGCAAAAATTTAATCAAAAAGTCATCCCTTTTATCACTTAAACCGAGAATAATTGTATGTAATGTTGATGAAAAAAGTTTACCAGAAGGTAATAAATATTCAGATGCATGTAAAAAAAAACTACTAAATGAAAATATAATTATAGTTTGCGCTGATATAGAAGATCAAATTATGAACTTACAAACAAAAGATAGGGAAGATTTTATGTTTGAATCTGGAATAAAAAATACCGGCCTAAACAATTTAATCAAAACTGGTTATAATATTCTTGGACTTAACACATTTTTTTCTTCAACTCCAAAAGAAACCAGGGCTTGGACAATTGAAAAAAACTCTAAAGCTGTTGAGGCGGCTGGTATAATCCATTCAGATTTTAAAAAAAAATTCATCAGAGCAGAAACTGTGTCCCACGAAGACTTTATAAAATATAAAGGTTTTAATGAATGTAGAAATGNCGGAAAATTGAGACTTGAAGGTAAAGATTATATTGTAAAAGATGGGGATGTAATGTTTTTCAGAACAGGAGCCTAACTTTAAATCATCTAAAAGTTTTGGGATCTTCCCCTTCGTATTCGGTCGCAGCTCTTTCAACTTTATCAAAAGTTTCTTCTTTTTGGTTCGAATCTTCTTTTAAATCAAGACGCGACCAAACTTTTTGTTTACTTAAATAAACTAATGTTAAAAGAATAATTAGATATAGGAAGACTTTAAAGCCCATTTTGTGACTTGCTTCTAGATGTGGTTCTGCTGCCCAAACCAAAAAAGTTGTAACGTCTTTTGCTAACTGTTCCTCTGTTGCTTGGGTACCATCTGAATACTCTACGCTTCCCTCAAATAAAGGTTTGGACATCATTATTTTTTGTCCTGGCATGTATTTGTTGTAATAAATACCCTCATCTAGTTCGTATCCTGCTGGAGGTTCTTCATATCCTAGCAGTAACGAATAAATATAGTCTGCTCCTCCCTTTCTTGCTTTTACAAGTACCGACATATCTGGAGGATAAGCTCCACCATTAGCAATTGTTGCTGCCTGAACGTTTGGAAAGGGACTAGCAAATTTATCCGATAATCTCCTTGATCTTGTAAACATTTCTCCTTCATCATTAGGTCCATCTGTAATTTCAAATTGCTCGGCTATTGCTTTAGCTTCATCCAAAGTAAATTCAGGACCTCCCTTTTCTGATAAATTTCTATAACTTAAATGTTGGATAGAATGACATCCCGAACAAACTTCTTGATAGACCTGGTAACCTCTTTGTAAGGAGGTTCTATCAAAAGTGCCGAAAATACCTTTAAAACTCCAATCGTTTTTTATGAGTTCTATTTTCCTCTCATCAGAATAGGATGAATTACCAATTGCGGTCACAAATACTATAAAAAATATTTTAAGCAATAAATTATTTAAACGTATCAACTTTTTCTCCTTCGTATTCTCCTGCTGTTTTTTTAAATTTATCTATAATGCTTGGTTCATCAAGAACAGGATCAGAAATGCTCGTGGGCAACGGATCTGTTTTTTCATAACGACCTAATACTGGAAGAATAATTAAAAAATGAATAAAATAATAAGTGGTAGCGACCCTCGCTAAAATTACATAAATTCCTTCGGGCGGTTTTGCGCCTAAGTAACCTAGTAAAATTACCATAGCTACTAGTACCCAATAAAACTTTTTATAAAGAGGTCTAAATGCCGCTGATCTAACTTTTGAGCTATCTAGCCAGGGCAACAATATTAAAATAAAAATTGATGCAAACATAAAAATTACTCCTCCCAATTTACTTGGTATAGCTCTTAAAATTGCATAGAAGGGCAACAAATACCATTCAGGAACTATATGTTCGGGAGTAACCAGTGGATTAGCCGGGATATAGTTATCAGGATGTCCCAAAAAATTTGGAGCATAAAATACAAATCCAAAAAAAATTAATATAAATACAAGCATGGCTAAAAGATCTTTCATAACCATGTACGGATGAAAAGACATAGTCTCTTTGCTATTTTTTTTAACATCAATGCCAATGGGATTATTATTTCCAGGAACATGTAACGCCCAAATGTGCAATATAACTAAGGCAAAAATCAAAAATGGAAACAGGTAATGTAAGCTATAAAACCTATTTAATGTTGGATTGTCTAGTGAATAGCCGCCCCACAGCCATGCTGTAATATTTTCTCCAATTAAAGGGATGGCACCAAATAGATTAGAAACAACCGTAGCGGCCCAAAAACTCATTTGGCCCCATGGCAAAGTATATCCCATAAATGCTGTTGCCATCATGAGCAAATAAATTATTAACCCAGTAATCCAAATCATTTCTCTTGGAGGTTTATGCGATCCGTAATACAGACCTCTAAAAATATGAATATAAACAGCTAAAAAAAACATCGAGGATCCGTTTGCATGAACATATCTAATGAGCCATCCATAATTTACATTTCTCATTATGTGTTCAATGCTATTGAAGGCAAGATCTACATGAGCAACATAATGCATAGCAAGAATTATTCCTGTTACAATCTGAACAATTAGAAAAAAAGTTAATATGCCACCAAAAGTCCACCAGTAATTTAAGTTTTTAGGTGTTGGATATCCTCTTAAATGATGTGAGAGCGTTAACAGTGGCAAGCGATTATCAAACCACTGCGCTAGTTTTGATTCTGGAACGTATTTATCTTCACTCATAATCAATTTAACCTATTTTAATTGTTTTNCTGTCAACAAATTCATATTTAGGTATTTCTAAATTTGTTGGAGCGGGNCCTTTTCTAATTCTGCCTGATNTATCATAATGTGAACCATGGCAGGGACAGAACCATGCTTTATAATCTCCCCTGTCTCCCAAAGGAACGCAACCAAGGTGAGTNCAAACGCCNACCATTACTANCCATTCTGGATTTTTNGCTCTATCCGAATCTTTTTCTGGATCTTTTAAATCTTTCAAATTGACTGCTGCCGCTTCATCAATTTCACTTTTAGTTCTTCTTCTAATAAATATTGGTTTCCCTCTCCATAATACTGTTATAGTTTTTCCCGGTTCGACACTGCTAACATCAACTTCTGTAGTTGATAAAGCTTTTACAGAAGAATCAGGATTCATTTGATCTACTAAAGGCCAAATAGCTGCGCCCACTCCCACGGCACCTATTGTATAGGTAGCCGTAAAGAGAAAATCTCTTCTTTTTGACTTAATTTCATTGCTCATAGATTCGAATTTTCTATTTAATATATATTATGAATTAATTACAATTAATATAAATTTGCTAGGGTCAGAATGACACATAAATTAACACACGAATAAACAATGTTTAATATTGCTTTATATCAACCTGATATACCCCAAAATACTGCTGCTATAATTCGCCTATGCTCATGTTTTGATACAACTCTTGAAATAATCGAACCTTGTGGTTTTCATATTGATGACAAAAAATTAAAAAGAGTTGCTATGGATTATTTAGATAAAAGTAAAATAATAATTTACAGTTCGTATGAAAAATTTTTAATTAAGAAGAAAAATTCAAGAGTTGTACTTATGACCACTAAGGCAAAAAAAAATTATAATAATTTTAAATTTAATCGAAAAGACACAATTCTTTTTGGTAGAGAAAGCCAGGGTGTTCCGAAAATAGTGCATAATAATTGTTATCAAAAATTAAAGATACCTTTAAAAAGAAATGCAAGATCGCTTAACATTGGTATGGCTGTGGCCATAACTTTATCAGAAGCTTTAAGACAAAATTCTAATTTATAAAAATATGAAAATAGAAAAAAAACAAAAATTAACAAAAGAATGGTTTATTGAATTACAAAATTTAATTTGTGATAGTGTTGAACAATTAGAAAAAGAGTATGGTTCCAATATAAAATTTATAAGGAACAAATGGAAACACGGTGAATATAGAACTATAAAAGGTAAAGTAATTGAAAAAGGAGGTGTTGCTTTTTCAAATGTAACAGGCAAATTCCCTAAGGAATTTGCAAAAACAATTCCAGGGACAAAGAGTAGTACTAATTTTTGGTCTTCAGGTGTTTCGGTGGTATTTCATCCTAATAGTCCTAAGGTTCCTGCTATGCATTTCAACACTAGATTTATCTGTACACAAAAAAATTGGTTTGGAGGTGGCATGGATGTGACGCCTTGTCTTACCGATAATAAAGAAAAAAAATATTTTCATAGCACGATAAAAAAAATGTGCAATCTTCACAATAAAAAATATTATTCAAAATATAAAAAATGGTGTGATGAATATTTTTATCTTCCTCATAGAAAGGAAGCTCGTGGTGTAGGCGGTATCTTTTTTGATTATAAAATGAATAATTGGGAAAAAGATTTTGCATTTATTAAAGATGTAGGTATTACTTTTGTTTATCTTGTTAAAAAAATCATGAGAAAAAAAATGCTTTTGAAATGGACACAAAAAGAAAAAGAAATTCAATTATTGAAACGAGGAAGATATGTTGAGTTTAATCTATTATATGATCGAGGCACAAAATTTGGTTTAAACAACGGGGGTTATCCAGAAGCTATATTAATGTCTATGCCACCAACAGCAAAATGGAAATAATTTTATGGAAAAAGAACCAATAACATTTCAAGGACTTGAAAAATTAAAAAAAGAATTAGAAGAATTAAAAAATATTAAACGACCCAAAATAGTTGAGGCAATTGCAGAGGCTAGAGGACATGGTGATTTAAAAGAAAATGCGGAATATCACGCTGCAAAAGAAGAACAATCAAAAGTTGAGAGCAGAATAAATGAAATAAATGATTTAATAGCTAGAGCAAATGTTATTGATGTAACAAAACTAGAAAAAAAAGATAATGTAATATTTGGTTCAACGGTTCATTTGATTGATTTAGAAATTAATATCAAAAAAACTTATAAAATAGTCGGTAAAGATGAAGCTGACATCACAAAAAATTACATTTATTTTAGATCTCCAATTGGCAAGGCTTTGATAGGAAGAAAGAAAAAAGAAACAATAACAGTTACAACACCAGCCGGTGAAAAAAATTTTGAAATACTGGAAGTTAAATATATTTAAATTTAATTAGTTTTATTTAATTATTTTTTTTAAAACTTTTTCATCAAGATTGAAATTGTCTGCAATCCATTTCTCTTCTAACGACTTAAGAACCTTGCCAAGTTTTGCTCCGGATTCATATCCGTGTTTCTTTAAATAATCTCCAGAAATAGGAAATTTCGGTATTTTACAAACTTCAGCGTAATCTAATAATTTCTTAACATTTAAAGTTTTAATTTTGCTATTTATGCATATTGAAAAAAGTAACAGATCTCTAACGTAATACTTATCTGATAAATATATTAATTTTTTAATATTTTCTTCTGAATAAAATTGCTTATTCTTAAGATTTTCTAAATTCTTCGAAATATTATTAAGTCTATTTTCAATACTCTTTGACGTTTTATATTTATGGCAAAAATATTCATGATTATTAGATTGATCTACCAAGAGCAATGCTAAAATCAAAAAATTATCATATTTCTCTCTTAGATTTTGATCTAAATTACTAATCTTATCTAATCTTTCTGGATATTTGAATTCAGGAAATATATTTAAAATGATTTCTTTCGATTGATTGTTTTTAAATAAATTATAAACATTTTTTAATGACAAAATTTTTTTTAATTCATCGAAGATTCTTTCTTTAGAAATTTTATTTATTCCATCAATATTCTTCTTAATAGATTGAATAGTATTCTGGTCACAATTTGTTTCACTATACTGTGCAAAAAATCTAAAGTATCGTAAGATACGTAAATAATCTTCTTGTATTCTTTCCTCGGGAGAACCAATAAAATTTATCCTGCCATTTTGTAAATCCAATGCTCCATTTAGAGGGTCAAGAATTCGACCGTCTAAATCTGCATATATTGCATTTATCGTAAAATCTCTTCGAGAGGCATCCTGCTCCCAATTTCTAGTAAATTCCACTCTGGCATGTCTTCCGTCTGTTGAAACATCCTTCCTTAAAGTTGTAATTTCAAATTTTTTTTTATTTACAATTGCCGTTACTGTTCCATAAGAGATTCCAGTGTCCATAACTTTAACATCATTTTTGTCAAGTTTTTTTTTTACCTCATTCGGTTCAAGAGAAGTTGCTAAATCAATATCATCGATGTGCTCTCCACAAAGTGACTTTCTCACACATCCACCCACAAATCTAACTTTGCTCTCTTCTCCAATTTCATTAAGATAAGAAAAAATTGTTCGAGCCTCCTTCATGTTTTCTAATAATTTAAGACTTTTATCCGACCCAAACTTTTTAAAAAGAGACCTATCAGTTTTTGATATAATTTTTTTTAATTTTTTAAACATTTTTTGGCTGGGGCGCTAGGATTCGAACCTAGGATGGTGGTACCAAAAACCACTGCCTTACCGCTTGGCTACGCCCCAAAAATATAGCACTGAGATATATCACATATGATTAAATTTATATAGTTTTTGATACAAAACACCAATGGTTTGGAAATTTTGATCTAATCAACTTTTTAGCAGAAACTGCAGATTTCTGATTGGAAAATATTCCTATGCAAGCCGATCCTGATCCGGTGATTCTCGAGAAGTAACAATTGTTTTGTAATCTTATAAAATCGATAATCTTGCCAACTTTAGGATAAAACTTTACGACAATTTCTTCAAGATCATTTCTTTCTTTTTTTAGAAAATTAATTAATTTTTTTTTATTTTGTGTATAATAATTTGATTGAGATTTTGAAAAAGTAAATTTTTTATTTCTTGTAAATATTTTTCTTGTTGAACAAATTATATTGGGATAAACAATTAAAATATTCAATCGAAATTTATTATTGAGTCTTAAAATTTTACCCTCCTTATTAGTTAACAAAGTGTTTTTCTTTTCTAAGTTAACAGGTACGTCAAAACCGATTTGACGTGCTATTTTGTTTAGAAGGGTTTTGTTTATTTTTAAATCCATTTTTGAATTAAAAAAGTTCAATAAACTAGCTGCGTTTGATGAGCCTCCACCTAAACCTGAGCCGTGAGGTATATTTTTTTGTATATCTATCTTAAATGCTTGGTCTTTGAAAAAATTCCTTTCTCTTAATAAGTGCAAAACTTCGGTTATCGTATTTGATTTTTCATTGATCTTATTTTTAAATTTTCCAGAAAATTTTATTTTATCACTTAAACCCTTGATTTTTCTTACCGTGATTACGTCGTATAAATTGCAAAAAGTTATTAAAGATTCAATATTATGATAATTGGTTTTAAATCTTTTAAAAACTTTTAGTGTTAAATTAATTTTGCAAAAAGATTTTATTCTAAATTTTTTCACAAGGTTAAATTATAATTTTTTTATAATACCATAAATTAATTTCTTACTTATATTATCTTTTAATTCTTGTTCAGCTTCATCTAAGCTCAAAACGTACTTCCAAAAATATCTTGCTTGTATATTTTTGTTTAGCATCCACAAAACATCCGCATAATGATCATTAATAATTGGATCTATTGGCATTAATTCAACGGCTCTTTGCAAGAATTTTTCTGCGTCAACATAATTTTTGTTCACGTAATTGACCCATCCAAGTGAATCTATGATGTATCCATCATTTTTTTTTAACTTAGTAGCTTTTTCAAGCATCTCCAAAGCTTTTTCGATGTTATTTCCTTTTTCGACCCACGAATAAGCCAAATAATTTAATACATGTGGTTGATCTGGTAATATTTCTAGAGATTTCAAAAGATCTTTTTCTGCCTTATCCCACTCTCCCAATCTCTCATAACTTGTACCTCTTCTATCCAAAATTTTTGGAAGTAAAGGATGGTTCTGGTTTATACTTTCCAAGGCTAGAGAGTAATATTTTATTGATTTTTTATAATATTCGTTATCTTTATAAAAATTTGCTAACTCATAATAATGCTCAAAATTAGGATTCGATAATAAGTTAAATTCTTTTTCTAAACTTAATGCTGCCTGCTCCTTGCTTTCAGTCTCAGATAAAATTATTGCCCGATTAATTACGCCATACCAACCATAAACTGGACCGATTGATTCAAGTAAATTATATATTCTTTTTGAGAGTTCGTATTTTTTTTGATTATAAAAGTTTTCTGCTAAAAGAGTCTTGTTGGGTGTAAACTTATTATTGAGAAAAAGAGAAATTTTTAAATAAAAATTCGATAATTGATAATCTTCCTGAGTGGAATATAAGTTAGCTATCACATAAAAAATCTCAGCAATTACATCGCTTGGATTTTTGCAATCAAAAAAATTTGTTATATTGTTATTTTTTCCATTTAGAATAAAATTTTCAGCCTGTTTGATAAGTAAATTTGAATTATATGCATCTCTGCTTTTGCTAATTAGTATTTTTCCAGCTATATTTTGATTTTTTGATATAAAATAGTTCGCCAAGAAGAAATTATATCTTGAAAAACGAGTTTTTGGATTATCGATCAACTTTTCAAAAGCCACTTCGGTCTTTGATGTATCGAAATGGCAATGTAAAAAAGCATTTTGTATTTGCTTTAAACTATCATAATGATCTGGAATTTTATCTAAAAACTCAAAGCTATCATTAATATTATTTTCGGATGCTTTAACCCAAGATATCAAAATATTTCCCAAAAAATCTTTAAAAAACAGATTTGATTGACTGATGCTATTCAATCTCTCAAAGTGTTTTTCTGCTTTCAGATAATTTTCTTTTATGAAATAATCTAAGCCTAATAATAAATCGGCTTCAAAAAATAGCTCGTCTTCTTTCCATATATTTTTTGAAAAAGCGAATGCTTTTTCAAATTTTTCAAGCAGTATAAGAGTACGAATAAATTGTACATTAAAATTGTAATGACTATTCTTCAAAAATCGAACTTTATTTAAATATTTGAAACCTGTGGTGGTATAATTCTGATTTACAGATACAATGCCTGAAAAATAATTCGATATATCGCCCTGAGAATATTTAAATTTAACATTTTTACTAAAACTTTCAGTATTATATAATAAGGCTGTTATAAAAAATAAGATTAAATAAATCTTTTTAATAAAATATTTCATATTGTACCTTATAAAATGAAAAAAAATTTAAATCAAAAACTAATTGATCTTATCGAATACTATAATTTAATTAATAGCAATCTTTTATTAAGTAATACACCTCAAAAAAGAAACATGAATAATATTGTGGCTGCTTCTTATAAAGGAACAAAATTTCAAAAACTAGAAAAACTTAAAAAAAATATTCAGTTAATTAAAAATTGTCAATTAAAGAAAAGTGCTACTAATTTGGTCTTTGGAGATGGTAATATTGATGCAAAAATAATGATTGTAGGTGAAGGGCCTGGAGCACAAGAAGATGCCAAAGGAATACCTTTTGTGGGTCGTGCAGGACAATTGTTGGATAAAATGTTAGAATCAATCCAATTAAATAGAACAAAAGTTTATATATCAAACGTTGTAAATTATAGACCACCATCAAATAGACGTCCTACAGAGATGGAAATTGCAAGGTACCTGCCTTTTCTTAAAAGTCACATTGAAATAATAAATCCCAAAATCTTAATATTGTTGGGAAGCACAGCACTAAACACTTTAATTGGAAATAATGAAGTTATTTCAAAAGCTAGGGGTAAATGGATTCAAAAAGATGTTGGTTCTATTAGGCCTTGGACAATAGCCTCATTTCATCCAGCATTTCTATTACGACAACCAGATCAAAAGAAGATGGCTTGGATAGATCTAAAAATGGTAAGAGATAAATTAAAGAGTCTGAGAATATAAAATTATTGTTCAAAAAAAATAAAATAGCTGGCGTTGATGAGGTGGGCAGAGGATCTTTGGCTGGACCAGTGTTTGCTGCAGCTGTAATTTTAAATAAAAATATTAACAAAAAAGATATTAGAGATTCAAAAAAAATTCCTTTTAAAAAAAGAATTTTGATTGCCAATTATATAAAAAAAAATTCAATATATGCTATTGGAACAGCAAGTGTTAATGAAATAAATAAAATGAATATTTTAAATGCTTCTCTTTTGTCGATGAAAAGAGCTTTGAATAAATTAAAGTTTAAGCCTTCGGTAGCATACATAGATGGATTGTTTGCCCCCAAAGAAATTAAAATAAAATACAAAACTATTATTAAAGGTGATGAAAAAATAACTTCAATCGCCGCAGCTTCAATTGTAGCAAAAGCATCGAGAGATTTATTTATGATTAAATTATCGAAAAAATATCCAAATTATAACTGGCATAAAAATTTTGGATACGGCACAGCTGATCATTTGTGCGGACTGAAAAAATATGGAATTACAAAGCATCATAGAAAAAAATTTAAACCGGTACACAACATCTTGAGTCCTGCGGCGCGTGAAACACAATAAGATTCATTTTTTTCAAACCAACGTTTGACTGATTTATTAATTTAGAGTCTAATTCAACGTAAAGTTGAATCTGAATATGTCTAAATTTTTAAATAAAATTATTAATGGTAATTCATTAGAAATATTAAAAACAATTCCAAACAATACTTTTGATTTGGTTTTTGCTGATCCTCCTTACAATTTACAAATAGGAAAAAAACTGAAAAGACCAGATGATAGCAAAGTAAATGGAGTTAGTGATAAGTGGGATCAATTTAAAAGTTTTGCCGACTACGACAAGTTTTGCATAGAATGGTTGAATGAATGTAAAAGAGTTCTAAAAGATGATGGTTCAATTTGGCTAATCGGAACTTATCACAATATTTTTCGTATAGGTTATCATATTCAAAATGCTGGTTATTGGATACTTAATGATGTTATTTGGAGAAAAAATAATCCAATGCCAAACTTTAAAGGAACAAGATTTACTAATGCTCATGAAACTTTAATATGGGCATCTAAAAGCAAAAAATCAAAATATACTTTTAACTATCAATCCCTAAAGTGCTTAAACGATGATTTGCAAATACGTTCTGATTGGACATTTCCTATATGCAATGGAAAAGAAAGACTAAAAAAAAATGGAAAAAAAGTCCATTCTACTCAAAAACCAGAGGCGCTTTTACATAGGATTATTTTAGCAACAACAAATAAAGATGATGCTATTTTAGATCCATTTTTAGGTACTGGAACTACTGCGGTCGTAGCAAAAAAATTAGGTAGAAAATATTTCGGAATAGAAAAAGAAAAAAAATATTTTAAAGCAGCTGATGAAAGAATTAATAAAGCTAAAGTTATTGAGGAAAGCTACTTAGATACTCTAGAAAATAATAAATCTAAACCAAGAGTACCTTTTGGATCTTTGGTTGAATTAGGAATAATAAAGCCAGGAACTAATATTTTCGATCAAAAGAAAAAAATTAATGCAAAAATCATGGTAGATGGCAGTATTAAACATAAAGAGTCTGCAGGTTCTATACATAAAGTTGCAGCTAAAATAATGGGAACTGAAAGTTATAACGGTTGGACCTACTGGTATTGTAATGTTGGCGGTTCAATAGTTCCAATAGATAATCTTAGACAAAAGTTTTTATCAAAAAATATATAAGAAAATTTTATGGATTTAGATCCAAAAATAAAAAGCTTGCCGATGACACGCTAGAGAATCTTTTTTCAGACAAAAAATGGATTAGAAATATGAAACCCAAAGTAAGTTCTGCTATAACCGAGCCGATAATAGCTACCTTTTTTTCATTAATACAAATATAAAATTTGTTTAAAAATTTTTTTTGTAAATGATGGAATAATTTCTTTATTTTGATTCAAAGAATACCAGTTATACTCTGAAGGTATTTTTGAAGAAAATTTATAATATAAATTGATGTTTAACTTTTTGTTAGATATAGAATTTTTATAATTGCATAAAAATTTCCAACTTTTATTTCTTTTAGAAGACTTTTCAATTTTTGGTAAATTGAATTTTTTTAAAAAACCTAAATCATTATTTTTAGTTAATGCTATTTGTTTGTTGTTTTTTTTCAGGTAACAAAAAATATCATAATTTTTTAATTGAATTTTTGTTTTTCTTTTGAATCTAACTCTTGATTTTGATGTAAAATATGCACACATTTTTTTAATTTTACATTTGTAACATCTTGGATCTTTTGGTTTGCATATTAAAGCACCAAATTCTATGAGGGCTTCTGCTAAATCCCCGTTCCTTTTGGTTTTAAATGCATTTGCTGCATCCTCCGTATTTATATTATCTAACCTAGATAAGACTCTTTTGACATTACCATCAAGTGCAACACGTGGCTGATTGTAAATTAGAGCCAAAAGTATATTCGCTGTATAATCTCCTATCCCTGGTAATTCTTTTAATTTTACAAAGCTTTTGGGAATTTGACCGTTATATTTTTTAATTAATATTTTAGAGGTTTTGTGTAAATTTTTTACTCTTGCATAATAACCTAATCCCTCCCAAAGTTTTAATACTGTTTTTTCACGACTATTAGAAAGAGCTTTCAAACTTGAAATTTTTTTTACAAAATTATTAAAATATGGAATTACCGTTTTGACTTGTGTTTGTTGAAGCATAAATTCACTTAAAATTCTATAATAATGGTTCTTTTTAGACTTTTGATTTAATCGCCAAGGTAGTATGCGTTTGTTATTATCATACCATGAAAGAATTTTTTTTGATAAATTCCCATTATTTATATGCATCACAAACAAAATAATAAAGAATGCAAAACTTACGTTCAAGGTTTAAGACCCTTCGGACAAACTTTGCCACGTGGGATTAAAGGTATTCTTAAAAAAAGTGGCTATAATTATTCTGAAATAGTCAGTAAATGGAATACGTTGGTAGGAAAGAACATTTCCAGTTGCTCTTACCCGAAATCAATAAAAACAACAAATAAGAATATAAATGGAACTTTGTATCTAGCTGTTAAAAGAGGTGATGAAATAACCGTGGAGTATTCTAAAAAAGAAATTATTAATAAAATAAATAGTTATTTTGGCTACCGATTAATAGACAAAATAAGATTGCAAGCTATCAACTCTGAAAACAAAGTAGCAAAAAATAAAAATATCATGGGCAAATTTAAAAAAAATTTTGGAAAAAAAATAAACGAAATAAAAAGTGAAAACATTAGAAATTCACTTTCTCAACTTTTAAAAACAATAAAAAATGATTAGATATTATTTACCCGTTAAATTATTACTTTTAGTTAAGATTTTTCTGGTTTATTTTGTAATTTCCCTAATTATAACTGCCTGTGATCAAATTGATCAAAAAGAGACTAAGAAAGGGAAATCTTATAAAGAAAATTTGGATATACAAAATAATTTAATAGTTTTAGGAAATGATCAGGCACCAATTAAAATTAAAATTTTTTCATCTTTTACCTGCCCGCATTGTGCTTATTTTCATATAAATGTTGTTCCGGAAATAGAAAAAAATTATGTAGAATCTGGAAAAGTACAATTAATTTTTATTGATTTTCCTCTGGATCAGTCAGCATTTGATGCATCAAAATTATTACACTGTTTAGATAAAAATGAACAAATAAAATTTTTAGATATTATCTATAAAAAACAAGAAAAATGGACAACAGGTTCGAATACAAATGAAATCAATGAAAATCTAAAAAAAATTGTAAAAAATTTGGGGATAACTTCTGCGCAGTTTGATAAATGTATAAACAACGAAGTTGTTAGCGACAAAATACTAAATGGTCGAATAGCTGCGCACCAAAAATATTCGGTAAATTCAACACCAACAATCATAATTAACGAGAAAAAATTTAAAGGTTCTGCTAGTTTTGAGGGTATAAAGAAAAAAATAGAAAAGCTTATTTAGTATATGGAATTTAAAAAACTTGAATTAATTGGTTTTAAATCTTTTGTTGATAAAACTTCTTTTGCTATTGAAAAAGGTTTAACAGGAATAGTTGGTCCCAATGGATGCGGCAAATCAAATATTGTGGAAGCTATAAGATGGTGTATGGGAGAAACTTCCGCAAAAAGCATGCGAGGAACTGGAATGGAAGACGTAATATTTTCTGGCACAGCTAATAGAACTTCAAAAAATATTGCTGAAGTCTCTTTAACATTAGATAATTCGGACAAGAGTGGTTCAATTCAATTCAAAGAATTAGATATAATAAATATTAAAAGAAGAATACAAAAAGAAAAAGGTTCAAGATATTTCATTAATGGTAAGGAAATGCGCGCAAGAGATGTGCAAACTTTTTTTGCTGATTTATCTACTGGAGCTCACTCCCCTTCAATGATAAGTCAAGGAAGAATCGGCGCGTTAGTAACAGCAAAACTAACAGATCGAAGAGCAATTTTGGAAGAAGCCGCAGGTATTTCGGGCATACATGCTAGACGACATGAATCCGAATTGAGACTAAATTCGGCAGAAAATAATTTAAAAAGAGCTAGTGATTTACAAAAACAGCAAGAAAAACAGTTAGAAAATTTAAAAAAACAAGCTCAAGAAGCTTCGAAATATAAATTGATTTCTGAAGAAATAAAAAAAATTGAGGCAGGGCTTTTTTACCTCAAATTGACAGAAATTGAAAAAGAAATAAATATGAGCAAGGAAATTGCGAGTGAATCAGAAGATGAAATAAGCGGACTTACAATCGAAATAAATCATAATAATAATTTACTTGAAGAAGAAAATATTAAACTAAAACCATTGCGTGACAAGAACATAGAAATATTATCAAAATTACAAAGGTTAAATTTAGAATTTCAAAATTTGGAAGAGGAGGAAAAAAGAGCAAGATCAGAAAAAGACAGACTTTTAAAGTCTGAAAATACGATACGAATTGATATTGAGAGAGAGAAAAATATAGTCTCTGATGCTCAGTCAAATGAAAAAAGATTAAATGAAGAAAAAAATAGCCTGATTGATACGGAAAAAAAATATTACGATATGGAAAAACAAACACAGTCAGATCTACAAATTGCCACTGAGGAATTAAAAAATGAACAAGATAAACTTGAAAAAATATCAAAAAATTTATCACAAGATAACCAAAGCAAAAAATTTAAGAATTTTTTAATAAATATTAACGAAAATCTAGAAAGTGCAAAAGTATACCTGGAGAATAATGAAAATAATAAAACCTTAGACGCAATCAACAATATTATTCACTCTGTTAATGATGAAAAAGAAAGAATTGAAACTAGGACAGAACAAGATTCTTTAAACAATATTACGAAACTAACAAATAAAATTAAATTAGCGCAAGAAAAGTATGCCTCGACTTTTAGCAAGCATCAATCTATTCAAACGGAAACTATCAGAAGGCAAGAAAGAATAAAAAATATTGATATTGAAATTCAAAATTGGAAAAATTTGAAATCTAATTCAGAAAAAATGATAGAAGAACTAATTGATAGAGACAAAAAAATAAAATTAGAATTAGAAAATATTACTAAACTGCCTGAAACGACGGCAATAAAAAAAGGTCAATTAATACAAAATACCTCTACAACGGAAAATGAAAAGCAAAATCTATCAAAACAACTGACGCAAGCGGAAACAAAATACCAAGAAATAAATAAACAACTAAAAATAGTTGAAGAAAAAATGATGTTAGCTAGAGAAAGTAAAGCAAGATCTGGTGCAACTTTAGAAGGACTCGAAAATAGAAAAAAAGATTTAATCGGAAGAATAGAAAGCGAATTGAATGTTAATGTGAAAGACCTGTTAATCAATTCAGATTTAAAAGATCTTAAACCTCTTCCAAATGCTATAGAGCAAGAAGATAAATTGGATGCCAAAAAGAACGAAAGAG
>JGI12074J13106_1000004_pt1 | contig 26191 bp, 25 predicted proteins | sample DeeseametaMP2097_FD_13106 | JGI IMG/M metagenome (IMG submission 13106)
ATATCTGTAAAGGTTCTTGATGGGAGAATTTTTTTGAACGGAAAGGTAAATAAACCTGAAGAAAAATTAAAGATAACTAAAATGGCATGGGAAACCAAAGGTGTAAGATCTGTAAAGAATAATATTGCAATAAAACAGAAATTTTCCTTAAAAAATTCAACGATTGATCTTCTAATAACATCTCAATTGAGAACCGCATTAATTATAAATAAAAATGTAAAAGCGGCTAATTTTAATATCAATACAATTAATCAAAAAATTTATATTTTTGGAATTGCACATGACAAAAAAGAAAAAAAAGAAATTATTCAGGAAGCAAAACAAATAGTTGATGTCAAAGAAGTTATAACAAGTATTCTGATGGTTTCTGATTTAAGCAGACAGAAAGAGTAAGTTAATTTTTTTTGTAATCAATTATCTCAGACGAATAGGCAGCAACCGATGCTAAATTTATTATATCATTAGTTGATGATCTTAATGGTGCAATTTCTATGGGCGAGTCCAGTCCAACCAAAAATGGGCCAATAATTTTTGCACCCCCCAAGGTTTTCATTAACTTTATAGAGATTGCGGCACTATGTATTGCTGGCATGATTAAAACGTTAGCATCACCTACAATTTCTGAAAAAGGATAAAGTTCTTTATATTTTTCATTCAAAGCCACATCCGGTTGCATTTCTCCATCAAATTTAAAATTAACTGGTTTGTCTTGTAATATTTTAACAGCATCTCTTACATGTTTTGTTCTTTCAGTTTTTGGTATTCCAAAAGTAGAGTGAGATAAAAAAGCAACCTTAGGATCAAAACCAAATAATTTAGCCACTCTTGCGGAAGATATTGCTATTTTTGCAAGTTGTTCAGCACTTGGAAATTCGTGAACAGTTGTATCTGCAATGAATACCGTTTGACCTTTACTAACCATCATATTTAGNCCAAAAAGNANTTCATCNGNCCTAGGATCTACTACAGTTCTAATTTTNTCTAAGGTTTCAGANTAACGNCTAGTATTACCGGTTACCATTGCATCTGCATCACCACAAGCAATCATGCAAGCTCCCCAAATAACTCTATCATTTCTTATTAATCTGTCACAATCTCTTTCTAAAAGTCCGTCGCGTTTACATTTATTATAGAGAAACTGAGTATATTTTTCTCTTTTAACTTTGTCTGTTGAATTTGTTATTTCTAATTCATAATTTTCATCTAAACCAATTTCGTGTAATCTTTCTTTTGCCCGCTCTTCTTTTGCTACTAAAATTGGAATTCCCAATTTGCTGTTTTTAAAAGCAATAGCTGCCTTTAATGTATTTTCGTCTTCTCCTTCAGCAAAAATAACTCTTTTTTGAGTTTTTTTAATTAGAGAATTAATACCCTGCATTATGGATACAGAAGGATCGAGTCTTTGTTTTAATTGATCTTTGTAAGTTTCAAAATCAGTAATTTCTTTTCTTGCAACTCCACTTTTTATTGCAGCCTGCGCTACCGCTACTGGTATTACACTAATTAATCTTGGATCAAAAGTTGATGGAATAATATATTCTTTTCCGTAGTGTGGTCTTTCTCCTCCCATGGCAGCAACAACTTCATCCGGCACATCTTCTCTTGCAAGTGACGCAATTGCATGAGCTGCTGCAACTTTCATTTCTTCATTGATTGTTTTTGCTCTTACGTCTAAGGCTCCTCTAAAAATATAAGGAAAACCAATTAAATTATTTACCTGATTTGGATAATCAGATCTTCCTGTTGCAACAATTGCATCATCTCTTACTTCATCAACATCTTCTGGTATAATTTCTGGGTCAGGATTTGCGCAAGCAAAAATTATTGGTTTTTTTGCCATTTTTTTAACCATATCTTTGCTAAGTATATTTTTTGTAGATAATCCTAAAAATACATCTGCTCCCTCCATTGCTTCTTCAAGTGTTCTACTTTTTGTATCTATGGCATGTGCTGATTTCCATTGATCCAAATTATCTCTTCCTCGATATATAACGCCTTTTCTATCAAGCATAGTTATATTTTGATTTGGTACACCAGAGTTTTTAAAAAGATTTGTACAGGCTATGGCCGATGCGCCAGCTCCATTTACAACAATTTTTATATCTTTAAAAGATTTGCCACATATGTCTAAAGCATTAATTAGTGCTGCCAAAGTTATTATAGCTGTTCCATGTTGATCGTCATGAAATATTGGAATATCCAGAGTTTCTCTTAATTTTTCTTCTATAATAAAACAATTTGGTGATGCAATATCTTCTAAATTAATCCCGCCAAAACTTTTTCCAAGTTTTGATATGCAATTTATAATTTCATTTGGGTCTGAAGAATCTATTTCTAAATCAATAGCATCTACATCTGCAAAACGTTTAAATAAAACTGCTTTTCCTTCCATCACGGGTTTAGCGGCTAAAGCACCTAAATTTCCTAACCCAAGTATTGCTGAACCATTACTAATTACCGCTACAAGATTACCTTTTGATGTATAGTCATATGCTGCATCAGGATTTTTTGCTATTACTTTTACAGGTGCCGCAACTCCAGGTGAGTAAGCGAGAGCCAAATCCCTTTTTGTCGTCATTGGTTTTGACGAATGAATTTCAATTTTTCCAGACTTGCCGCTATTATGGAAATCCAAAGCTTCTTGATCTGTGTATTTATCTATTTTTGACTTTTTCTTCATTTTTAAAACAAATATCTTACAATTGTCACAAAATTAAGGCTTACATGTCAAGATGAACTTAATAGCTTCGATCTCAACATTTAGTTTTTTCACATTAATAAGTCGAATACTTGGTTACGTAAGGGACATTTTAATTGCAATTTTTTTGGGAACCAGTCTTTTTGCAGATGCTTTTTTTGTTGCCTTTAGACTACCAAACACCTTTAGAAGATTATTTGCAGAGGGGACATTTAATGCTGCATTCATTCCAAGTTATGCTGGAGAATTATCACAAGATAAAGAAAAAGCAGATCATTTTGCAAGAAATGTTTTCAATTTACTTTTCATTATTTTGTTATTTCTTGTTTTAATTGCGGAAATTTTTATGCCTCAATTAATTTATTTAATAGCCCCGGGATTTTATAAAGATCCAGCAAAATTAATGCTTGCAGTAGATTTGAGTAGAATTACCTTTCCTTTTTTATTTTTTATAAGTTTAGCATCTTTTTTTTCAGCGATACTTAATTCGTATAATAAATTTGCAGCTGCTGCTGCAGCACCAATTATATTAAATGTAATTCTTATTGGATCATTATTTTTTTCGCAGTGGCTGGATATATCTGATGTTTTAACACTATCATATGCTGTATCTTTTGCAGGTTTGCTACAGTTATTGATTTTATTCTTTTTTGTTAGAAAAAATTTTAAACCCATTTTAAGTATAAAAATAAAAATAGATAAAAAAATAAAATTCTTTTTTCGTAAATTATTGCCAAGTATTTTTTCTTCAGGTGTAACCCAAATTAACATTCTGGTTGGAACTATAATCGCTTCCTTTCAAGCTGGAGCAGTTTCCTATCTTTATTATGCAGATAGGGTTTATCAAATAAATCTTGCTGTTGCTGGAATAGCTGTTGGGACGGTCATTCTTCCAGAACTATCAAAACATATTAAAAATAATAATTCAGTCCAGGTTACCAATTTACAAAACAGGGCTTTGGAGCTTAGCTTATTTTTATCAATACCAGCAGCCACTGCTTTAGTTCTAGCTTCAGAAGAAATTATCACATCGCTATTCGGATACGGTTCATTTGATCAAGAAAGTGTTATTAATACTTCTATAGCACTTACTTTTTTTGCATTTGGTTTACCTGCATTTTCATTGCTAAAGATTTTTTCAAATTTCTTTTTTGCTCGAAACGATACTAAACTGCCTTTTTACCTATCGGCTTTATCCGTAATTTTAAATATTTTAATAAGTATATCACTCTTTAATAGATTTGGTTTTGTTATAATACCAATTGCAACCTCTATTTCTTCTTGGGTTAATGTTGCTTTACAATTTTATTTTATAAAAAAAAGAAAATTACACAATTTTGATGAAACGTTTATTTATAAATTTCCCCGAATAATATTATCAGCGGTTGTAATGGGAACAATATTGTATTTAATGCTTGGTTTTTTCTTTGATAAATTTAATTATAATGAGAGTTGGAAATTTATTTATTTATTTATTATAGTGATTATTAGCTTATTTAGTTATTTTTTAACTTCAAATTTTTCAGGTGCTTTTAAATTTAAAGATATAAAATTAAGATAGTTATTTTCGTATATGCATAAAAAAAGAATATTTTCTGGAGTGCAGCCAACAGGGAATCTACATTTGGGCAATTATTTGGGAGCAATAAAAAATTTTGTTGATTTACAAAATAAATTTGAATGTATTTACTGTGTAGTTGATTTACATGCCATAACAAATCGTCAGAATCCAGGGGAATTAAAAGTCAATATTTTAGAAACTATTGCCAGCTTTATTGCGTCAGGCTTAGACGCCAAAAAAAATATCATATTCAATCAAGCAAGTGTAGCCGCNCACAGCGAANTAGCATGGATTTTCAANTGTGTAGCTAGAATTGGTTGGATGAATCGAATGACCCAATTTAAAGAAAANGCAGGCTTAAACAAAGAAAATGCTAGCGTGGGTCTTTTGGTTTATCCAAATCTAATGGCTGCAGACATACTTATATACAAAGCCACTCATGTTCCTGTGGGTGAAGATCAGAAACAACATTTGGAACTAACAAGAGATATAGCAAAAAAATTCAATAACGATTTTAATTGTGAAAATTTTTTTCCAGTAGTAGAACCATTAATTCCAAAAAAAATATCAAGAGTTATGAATCTAAGAGATGGTAAAAAAAAAATGAGCAAATCAGATGAATCAGATTATAGCAGAATTAATTTGAAAGATGACAAAGATTTGATTGATCAAAAAATAAAAAAAGCAAAAACTGATACAGCTCCAATCCCTTCCACTGTAAATGAACTAAAAAATAGGTATGAGGCATCAAATCTTATATCGATCTATGCTAGCATCAATAGCATTGATATAGATCAAGTTCTTAATGAATTTGGTGGAAAAAACTTTTCAACTTTTAAGAATAAATTGAGCGAATCAATTATCGAACGAATATGCCCAATTGGTAAAGAAGTAAAAAAATTATTAAAAGAGCAAAGTTATCTAAACGATATACTCGCAAAAGGTGCAAAAAAAGCAAATTTAATTGCAAAGGACAATCTTAAAGAAATATACGAGATTGTGGGTCTCAAAAAATTCACTTGAGAAATTAAATCTTGTATAATAAACCAAAAGGTAATTATTTATGTTCGTTGAAACAGAATCGACTCCGAATCCAGATACGTTAAAATTTTTGCCAGGAAAAAAAGTTTCTGAGGTAGGTCCGATGGAATTTTTAAAAAATAAAAAAAATATCAAAGTTTTGTTAGCTAGAAAAATATTGTCTTTGCAAGGAACCGTGATGGTATTTTTTGGAGAGGATTTTATTACAGTGAAAAAAGAAAGAAATATTAAATGGGGAAATTTAAAACATAGTATTATTTCAGAAATTAATGAACATTATTCCAAAGGAAATAATGTTGTTATTAGCAAAGATTTCGATAAGTTAGAATCCGAATCAGTCGAGTCAAATAAAACAATCAAAAAAATTAATGAAATTTTAGATTTAAAAATTAGGCCAGCGGTTGCAAAAGATGGGGGAGATATTGCATTCAAGTCCTTTAAAAATGGGGTAGTTACAGTTGAACTTAAAGGTAGCTGTTCTGGATGCCCAAGTTCAACAATGACACTGAAACAAGGTGTGCAAAATCTTCTGTGTCACTATGTACCAGAAGTAAAAAGCGTAGAGGCAAATTAAAAAATGTCGCAAAAAATAGAAAAGCTTTTCAAATCATATCGAGGCCAATTATTGCATTTAGCAAAACTTTATGGAGTGGTTGAGGTAAAAGATTATGCGAGAAGTTCAAAAAGGCTCACAATTTCACAATTAGAGTTATTACTAATTAAAAATCGCGTTAAATTGCCAATTAAAATTTTAGCGACAAAGCATTAGCGAAAGAGGAATTAAGACAAAACTCCATAACAAATATCTATCTATCCATTTGTTTTGTGATTTTTGTTGGATGCATGATCGTAGCAAGGCCTTATATAAAAAATGTAGTTAATGAAGTTAAATTTACTTATGTTGCTGAAGAGTATAAATCAGCGAAAGTTGATAAAACTAATAAAATTAGAACCAAAAAAAAACAAGAAACTGAGATAATTCAAGAGCCAAAAAGTTTTTCTTCAAAACCTGACAATTCCATCAGCTTAAATGCTGAGACTGCTCTAAACCTCTTTGAAGACCTAAATCATGATCTTAAAAATGTTAGAGCCGGTCAAAAAGTGAAACCCATCTATCTCACAAAACTTCCAAAAGATATTGGAACATTAGGTGACACACGGAAGAAAAGAGAATTATTTATTAAAATTGTCCTACCCTTAATACTTTATGAAAACGAAAAAATTACTGAAGATAGAAAAAAGCTTTTTAAAATATTAGGCAAAAGTTTTAATTCACCAGGTGAAAGGGTTTGGCTAAAAAGAAGATTCAAAGAATATAAAATTGAAGATAAGGACCTAGGCGAACTTAAAACACGAATGGATATAATTCCAGCATCTATCGCTATAGCTCAAGCAGCAAACGAAAGCGGTTGGGGAACGTCCAGATTTGCATTGGAGGGCAATGCATTGTTTGGTCAGTGGACTTGGAGTAAAAAGGGAATTTCTCCGTCAAACCAAGATACTGATAAAAATCATAGAATTTTACAATTTCAAATTCTTAAAGCTTCTGTAAGAGCCTATAAAAACAACCTAAATACTCACGATGCATACAAAGAGTTTAGAGAAGTAAGGGCTAAATTGAGACAGAGCGATAAAAAAATTACTGGACTTGATTTAGTCAAGTACTTGAAAAATTATGCTGAGATTGGCGACAAATACACAAAAATTCTTGAAAAGATTATAACACTAAATTCATTGACCGATTTTGATAATGCTAACTTGTTACCTACAAGAATGACAGTGGAAATTACTTTATAATTACTTAGACGATTAGTATTCAGCCACAACATATTGAATACCTAACCATCTCCATTTACCAGTCTTTTCTCTAAGCGAACAGTTTATTCTTCCTCTTTCACTCTTAAATTTATCCTTAAGCAATATCGCCAGCTCATTTTCATTCACAAAATTAATATCAGATTTCCTCCAAATGTTACCTTCATTGGAATAGCAATTGATATTTTTAATATTAATTAAATCTTTAAAAAATTTAATTTTAACCAACGGTGGATTATCATGAATTTTAAGATATCTATTTTCTGGTATAATTTTTTCGTATGGAAATGGTAAAGTTTTAAGAATAGAATTAAATCTTTTTAGTTCTCCGTATTTTTCATTGATTGGAAATCTTGGTAATTCCAAAAAATCTTTAGATATATCAATAACACCAGAATGTTGACCGAAGGCAAAATTAAAATTTAAATCTTTAATAATTTTTTTTAAATTACTACTATATTCTCCAAATGGGTAAGAAAAAATAGTTGGGGAATATCCAAGTTCCTTTTCAAATAACATAATAGATTTGTTTAGATCAGATTTAATTCTATCATCTTTCCAATCGACTAAATATTCATGAGAATGACTATGATTACCTATGGTTACTAAATTGTTTGCTTCTATTTCTCTAATTTGATCCCATGTCATATATCCATATTTGCCGATTTCTCTAGTACTAACAAAAAGTACAAATGGAATTTTTTTTTCTTTTAATACTGGCCATGCATTTAAGTAAAAAGATTCAAATGCATCATCGATTGTAAGAAGTAAATAATTTTTTTTTATTCCAGTTTTGATAACTTCTTCAAATTTTTTAAATTCTATAAATTCAATTCCAGAATTATTTATTTCTTTTATGTGTTCAATAAAAATTTCATTTTTTATGTTTGTTGAAGGATATTTATATTCCCCAAATCTATGATACATCAAGGTTATCACACCCTTATTCAAATCCAAATTATCTATTATTGCTCCAAAGGATTTACTTATTGATATTAATAGTAGTATCAATACAGATATTATGAATTTTTTATCAATAGACTGTAGCATGAATTGTAGCTCATTATTTGTAAAAATTAAAAATAAAGCATTTATCAAAATTTTGCAAAGCGATAAATACAACAATGATTTGTTAATGAAACAAATTATAGATTTTTTTAAGCAAAACAATTTAAGCTTTAACGATATTTCGGAAATTTTGGTAAATCAAGGTCCCGGAGGCTTTTCGGCTCTAAGAAGTTCTTTGGCAATAGCGAAAGGTATTAGCATAGCGAAAAATTTAAAATTATTTGGGTACAATACATTTTTGTGGTCTTGCGTTAAGTTTTTTAATAAATGTGAGTTAATTTTCAGTCTTATAAAATATAGAGAAAAATATTTTATAAAAAAATTTAATAAAAAACTTGTTAGTCACACAACAGTAAAAGAAATTACAAAAGAAGAAATATTAAAAAAATATAGTGATGATTTTATGGTAATTACAAAAAATACTGCAAAATACTTTGATGGTGAAATTCTTAAACTTAAAAATATAAACATTGTTAATTTGGATCATAATGAGCTAGAATTTCTTAGATTTAATAATTTGTTAGAAAAAAGATTGATAAGGCCAATATATTTGAGCTAAAGTATTTTTTAAAATATTAGTTATAATATAAAATCATGAGAGAGAATTTTGATATTGAAGCCAGATGTAAACAAAAAAGTGTTAGACTAACTGATCAAAGAAGGTTGATCGCAAAAGTTATGTCAGAAATAGAAAATCATCCCGATGTAGGAGAATTACATAAAAAGATTAGCGAAATTGATTCTAAAATAAGTATAGCAACCGTATATAGAACCGTAAAATTATTTGAAGAAGCAGGCATTATTGCCAAACATGATTTTAGGGGAAATAAATCAAGATATGAAAAGGCTCCAGATAAGCATCATGACCATTTGATAGATGTTAATACTGGTAAAATAATAGAATTTACTAATAACGAAATAGAGAAATTACAAAAAAAAGTTGCAGAAAAACTCGGTTACAAACTTATTGATCATAGATTAGAACTATATGGTTCAAAAATTAAAAAGTAATAAAAAAATTGTCTAAAAAAATATTTATCAAAACTTTTGGCTGCCAAATGAACATATATGACTCAAATCGTATTTATGATTTAACTTCTAGAATTGGATTTAAAAAAACTTATGTAAAAGAAGAAGCCGATTGTTTTATATTAAACACTTGTCATATACGTGAAAAAGCAACTGAAAAAGTTTATGATGAAATTGGAAGAATAAAAAAAGATTTTAAAAAAAAGAAAAAACCCTTAGTTATAGTATCCGGATGTGTTGCTCAAGCTGAATCCGAAGAGATAATGAAGAGAGAACCATATGTCGATATTTTAATAGGTCCTCAATCTTATCATAAAATTTCTGATTTAATTTTGAGCTACAGTAGAAAAAAACAAAAAATTAATGAAACGGAATTTGATGTAGTAAACAAATTTGATGAATTAGAAAAAGTTTCTAATTTACAGAATAAAATTTCGTCTTATCTAACGATACAAGAAGGTTGTGATAAATTTTGTCACTTTTGTGTTGTTCCCTACACAAGAGGCCCAGAATATTCTAGGCTTTTAGGCAAATTGTTAACGAAGCGTATAATTTAGTTGGTAATGGCGTTCGAGAAATTATTTTACTTGGTCAGAATGTAAATGCATATAATTTTTCAAAAAATAATAAAAATTTTACACTTTCATCGTTAATAAGAGAACTAAACAATATTAAAAACTTAAAGAGAATCAGATATGTGACCTCTCATCCAAAAGACATGACCGAGGATTTGATCAATTGTCACAAAGATTGTGAAAAACTTATGCCAATCATACATCTTCCTATTCAAAGCGGATCAGACAAGATTCTTACGTTAATGAATAGAAAACACAATAGAAACTTTTATTTATCTGCAATTAAAAAGTTAAAAAATGTCAATAAAGATATAAAAATTTCTAGTGATTTTATTATTGGTTATCCTGGAGAAACAGAAAAAGATTTTGAAGAAACATTAGATCTTATTCAAAAAATAGGTTTTGTTAATTCCTATTCATTTATCTTTAGCCCAAGGCCCGGAACTCCCGCTGCTGAGAAAAAGTTAAATAATTTATCAAAAAGTAAAAAAAGACTTATAAAATTGCAAGATATTTTAGAAAAATTACAACTTGAAAATAACAAAAACTATCTTAAACAATATTGTGAAGTTTTAATTGAAAATAAATTAGATAATCAAGAAAAATACTTTGGAAGAACAAAGTATATGACCCCCGTCATATTTGATTCGAACAACTGTAATCCTGGTGAGTTAATAAATGTAAAAATTACATCTTTTAATCAAAATAATTTATTTGGTTTCCATAAAACCAATAAAGTCCAGGCAGCATAATTTTAATGAAAATAAGTAAACAAAATAAAAACAGTAAAGAAGTTTCAATAGTATATGGAAAAGATAATTCAATAAATGTTAATATATTTAATAACAAGATTTTAATGGAGATAGCAGGATCTTTTGATAATAACTTCAAAGAATTAGAAAAAGTTAGTGGTTCAAAAATTTATTTCAGAGGAAATTCTATTGCAATTAAGGGTGATAAATATGCGAATGAAAAAGTTAAAAATGCAATTGAGTACTTAATTTACCGTTTCAGATCTGATAAAAAAATAGACAGGAATGATATAATTACGGCGTTAAATGCAGACATGACACAGGAAACAAAAATTCAATCATCGGTCCAGTTTTTGGATGAAGTAATCAAAACTCCAAAAAGATCTGTTATCCCTAAATCCAAAAAACAAAAAGAATATGTCAAATCACTTAAAACAAATAGAATAGTAATGTCGTTAGGTCCAGCAGGAACTGGAAAAACTTATTTAGCTGTTGCTGTGGCCTTATCTATGTTGTTGGAAAAAAAAGTTGAAAGAATAATATTATCAAGACCTGCAGTTGAGGCCGGTGAGAAGTTAGGGTTTTTACCTGGAGATATGAAAGATAAAATAGATCCATATTTAAGACCTCTGTATGATTCTCTATATGATTTGTTAGATTATGATAAAATTCAAAGAAAAATCGAATCTGGCTCTATAGAAATAGCCCCTTTAGCTTTTATGAGGGGACGAACCCTAAAAAATTCTTTTGCAATTCTTGATGAAGCTCAAAATGCAACCGAAATACAAATTAAAATGTTTTTAACCAGAATTGGAGAAAATTCAAAACTAGTTGTAAATGGTGACCCGTCACAAATTGACTTGCCAAACAAAAATCATTCGGGTTTGGTAAAATCACAGTCTATATTAAAAGAAATTAAAGAAATAGCTGTTGTAAATTTTGATCATCAAGATGTTATGAGAGATTCTTTGGTAACAAAAATTGTAGAAGCCTATCAAAAGAATACCGATGATTAAGGTTAATGTTGAGATAAACAATAAATCTTGGCATAAAAGAATTAATAATCCAAAAAAATATTTTAACCAAAAATTGAAAAAAATTTCTAAAATTATTAAGTTTTTTAGAAACAGAAACATAACCTTTACTATATTATTAACAAATTCTTTAAATATGAAAAAGCTTAACAATAAATTTAGAAAGCTTAACCAATCTACCGATATTTTATCGTTTCCTTCATTTTCGCCAAAAAAATTAAAGTTAATGAAAGAAAAAAAGATCTATATAGGTGACTTAGCAGCTTCTTATGAAATCGTAAATTCAAAATCTAAGAAAAAAAATTTCTTTGTGGAATTTGATAAAGTTTGGATTCATGGACTTTTACATTTGGCAGGCTATGATCATATTGAAGACAGAGATTATTATAAAATGAATAAAATTGAGAAAAAGATTTTAAATTTAATTTGACTGCGCTACTAGATAATAAATTTTTTGTTATATTTTTAGCACCTTTTTTACTTGGCGCAATAACAATACTTGGTTTTACTCCATATAATTTAACATTTATAAATTTTTTTACATTTCCGACCTTATTATTTTTAATTTCACTAATAAAAAAAAGAACACAATCTAAATACAGAAAAAAAATATCAAAACGTTATTTTTTTTATTTAGGATGTGCCTTTGGTTTTGGTTTTTTTGTATGTGGAAACTATTGGATTTCTATATCTTTAACTCACGATGAAATTTTTAAAAGCTTAATTCCATTTGCTGTTGTTTTAATTCCTTTATATTTATCTTTATTTTTCGGATTAGCAATTTTAATAGTAGGCTCTTTTGCTGAAAAAAATATTTTTTTTATTTTATTTTTTTCTTTAGTTTTTTCTGTGTTTGAATTCTTGAGAGGAAATTTATTAACTGGATTCCCTTGGAATTTAATATCGTATACTTGGTCATGGTCGATCGAGTCTATACAAATATTATCATTGATTGGTACATATTCCTTAAGTTTGATTTCAGTAACTTTTTTTTGTACTCCTTTTCTTTTCTTTCAACACAAAATTACCAAAAAAAATGTTTCTTTTGTTATTATCTTTTTGATCATTTTTCTTAGCAACTATTTATATGGATTACATAAAATTAGTAATAGCGTTTATCAATTTGATGATAAAATTTATGTTAAAATAGTTTCTCCCAGTTTCTCTCTTAAAGATTACGATACTCAAAGTGAATTTATGCAGTTAAAAAGACTTATAAAAATTAGTGATCCTGAAAAAAATAAAAAAACTTTGTTTATCTGGCCGGAAGGAATATTTTATCAATCATATTTAGAAGATATCAAGAAATATAAAAATTTATTTTATAATGAATTTTCTGAAAATCATTTAATTATTTTGGGAATCAATCATTTTATCAACACTGGCAATAATTTTAAAAATCAAAAGTATTTTAATAGTTTGGCAATTTTAAATCACAATTTAGATGTTTTATCGATTTATAATAAAATTGATCTTGTTCCATTTGGTGAATTTTTACCTTTTGAAAAAGTTTTATCAAAATTTGGTTTAAAAAAATAACCAGGGGATATTATTCATTTTCTGCTGGCGATATTAGAACGACAATAAATTTAGGTAATAAATTTAATGAAAGCTTAATTCTTCCACTAATTTGCTATGAAATAATTTATTCGGGTAAAATAAAAAAAAGAAATCAATTGCCAGCTTTATTAATTAATATTTCGGAGGATGCTTGGTTTGGAGAATCAATAGGACCTTATCAGCATTTCTCGAAAGCAATTTACAGATCAGTTGAAGAAGGTATTTTTGTTGCTAGATCTGCTAACAAAGGAATTTCTGGTTTTCTTGATCCAAATGGCAGAGTGATTAAATCACTTGATATGGGAGAGTCTGGTAATATTGAGTTAAATTTTCCTTATTTTAGTCAAGCTACTTTATTTTCAAAACATGGAAATAAAATATTTTTTTTAATAATTATGTTGTATATATTTCTAACTTTAATTTTTAAAAAATATAAAATCTGATGAGTGAAAAATCATATTTGTTTACAAGCGAATCTGTCTCCGAAGGTCATCCAGACAAAGTTTGTGACCGTATATCAGATATGGTCGTAGATACTTACTTGTCCAAAGAACCTTTCTCAAGAGTTGGGTGTGAAACTTTAACTACTACAAATAAAGTGGTGCTTGCAGGCGAAACGAGAGGTCCTGAAATTAAAAAAGATGATTTAATTGAAAAAGTTCGAAGTTGCATTAAAGATATTGGGTATGAACAAAAAGGATTCCATTGGAAAAATTGTAGTATAGATGTTCATTTACATTCTCAATCAACTGACATTGCAATGGGAGTTGATTCAAAAGGAAATAAAGATGACGGAGCCGGTGATCAGGGAATAATGTTTGGATATGCATGTAATGAAACTGAAGTTTTGATGCCTGCGCCGATTTATTATTCTCATAAAATTTTAGAATTAATGGCAGCAGATAGAAAAAATGGAAAAGCAGATAAGCTAGAACCTGATTCAAAAAGTCAAGTGACATTAATGTATGAAAATGGAAAACCAGCAAAAGTTACTTCAGTTGTTATTTCAACCCAACATTCTTCAAAAGTGAATCAAGCTCAAGTTAAAGAAATTGTTAGACCATATTTAGAAAAATCTATTCCTAAAGAGTTATTATCAGGATTAAAAGAAGAAGAATTTTATGTAAATCCGACTGGTCAATTTATTATAGGAGGACCAGATGGAGATGCGGGTTTAACAGGAAGAAAAATTATTGTTGATACTTATGGTGGAGCCGCACCTCATGGAGGAGGAGCTTTTTCTGGAAAGGATCCAAGCAAAGTAGATAGGTCGGCTGCGTATGCAGCAAGATATATTGCTAAAAATGTAGTTGCCTCAAAAATTGCTGATAAATGTTTAATTCAACTTGCGTATGCTATCGGTGTCTCAAAGCCATTATCAATCTATGTGGATCTTTTTGATGGCGATGGTGAAAAATCTAAACATGTTGAAAAATTAATAAATGATAATTTTGATTTGAGTCCCAGAGGAATTAGAGAAATGTTGTTTTTGAATAAACCTATATACGAGTGCACCGCTGCCTATGGGCATTTTGGAAGAAAACCTAGACAAGACGGTTCTTTTTCATGGGAAAAAACTGATAAAACTGAAGTTTTTATTAAGTAAGTCTTGAAAAAGGTAAAAATATCAACTAAATAAATGACAAATAACCTGTGATACCAGAATGGGCTTGTGCCCATTTTTTTTTGCAGACAAGTGGATACGATATATGTTTAACCAAAGATCAGATAAAGTAGAGCTTTTGAGAATAGCTGAGGCTGTAGCTACAGAGAAATCTATTGATAAGGAAATTATTTTGACTTCTATGGAGTCAGCAATACAAAAAGCCGCAAAAACAAAATTTGGATTTAATAATGATATTCGAGCAATCATTGATAGAGAAAGTGGAGATATAAATCTTCATAAGGTGCTAAAAGTAGTTCAATCTCCCGAAAATTTTGATACCGAAATTTCATTAGAACATGCCTCTGAAAAAGATAACCAAAAAACTATCAAAATTGGTGATGAAATTTTTGAAAAGTTGCCACCAGTAGATTTTGGTAGAATTGCAGCACAAATAGCTAGACAAGTTATAACCCAGAATGTTCGTGCTGCTGAAAGAGAAAGACAATATAATGATTTTATTGGAAAAAAAGGAGGAATTTTAAGCGGCATAGTAAAAAGATTGGAATATGGCAATTTAATCATAGACTTGAATAAAGCTGAAGCAATAATCAAAAAAGAGGAACTTATACCAAGAGAAATCTTAAAAACGGGAGATAGAGTTAAAGCGTATTGTTATGATGTAGTCAGGGAAAATAAAGGTCAACAAATATTTTTATCCAGAGCACATGAAAAATTTATGGAAAGATTATTTTTTCAAGAAGTCCCAGAAATTTATGACGGAATTATTGAAATTAAATCTTCAGCCAGGGATCCCGGCAGTAGAGCAAAAATTTGTGTTAATTCAACAGATTCTTCCATCGACCCTGTCGGGGCGTGTGTAGGAATGAGAGGTAGTAGAGTACAATCAGTGGTTAATGAACTTCATGGAGAAAAAATAGATATAGTTCATTGGTCTGAAGATCCAGCTGCTTTGGTTGTAAGCGCTTTAGCTCCTGCGGAAATTCAAAAAGTAATAATTGATGATCAAAATAGAAGAATAGAAGTTATTTTAACGGAAGAAAATTTAAGCAAGGCAATAGGAAGAAGAGGACAAAACGTTAGGCTAGCATCAAAACTGATTGATTATGAAATAGATATATTAACTGAAAATGAAGAAACCGAAAGAAGGCAAATGGAATTCAAAGATAAAACTGAAATTTTCATTAAAAATCTGGAAGTTGATGAAACTCTAGGACAACTTTTGGTTGCGGAAGGCTTTTCGTCTATTGGAGAAATTCACCAAGCTTCTGTTGAAGATATTTTAAAGATTGAGGGTATAGATAACAATACTGTTAACGAATTGAAAGAAAGAGCAGAGGAAGCTTTAAAAAAAGAAAAAGAAAATATTTCAAAAAAATTGAAAGAACTAGGCGTCGAAGATGCTCTTATTAATTTGAAAGGACTTACACCAGGAATGCTTGTTACCTTAGGTGAAAAAAAAATCAATACGCTTAAAGATTTTGCTGAACTTTCTAGTGATGAACTAATAGGAAGTTATGATGAAAAAAAAGGAAAAAAATTTAAAATAAAAGGATTTCTTGAAGAATTTGCTTTGGCAAGATCTGAGGCCGATGAGTTGATTATGAATGCTAGAAATAGTGTCTTTGAATAGGTGGTATATTTTTTATGGAAGAAAAAAAAATAAAAAAGAAAAAACAGACTTTGACGGTTTCGATAAAAAGACCCATAGACATTTCTCGTTATTCACAGGACAAAAGCAAAACGTCAGTTATTATAGATAAAAAAATCTCAAAAAGAAGAAGTGAAAGAAGGTTTTACAATCGAGAAAATAATGTAGGTAAACCGAATTTGAGATTTGAGGATAAAACAAAGACGCAAAAGGTTGATGATATTGCTTCTAAAAATATTTCGGCAAACAGAAGTTTTGAAATTAGAAAAATAGCTGAGGAAAGAGCCACAAAAAGATTCAAAAATTTAAAAGAAGAAAGCATATTTTCCAAAAAAGAAAATATAAGTAAAAATAAAAATTTGACACCAAAAAGAGAATACAAACTTACTTTATCAAAAGCTTTAACAGACGATGTGATGGAAGGGAAAGAAAGAAGTTTAGCATCAGTAAGACGTGCGCGGCTTAAAGAAAAGAAAAGTCAAGTTTCTGATGATAAAAAAATTGAAACCAAAAAAATTGTCAGAGAAGTAAATATTCCAGACAAAATTACAATACAAGAGCTTTCAAATAGAATGGCTATCCAAGCAAGCAGTATAATTAAACATCTTTTAAGTATGGGTGTTACCGCAACAATAAACCATTCTCTTGATGCAGATACTTCAGAATATATTGTAAAAGAGATGGGCAATATACCTGTCAGAGAAAGAAAACCAGATTTAAATATTCATAAATCAATCGACAATAAAAGCGAAAATTTGGAACCAAAATCTCCGGTCGTGACGGTTATGGGACATGTTGACCATGGAAAAACTTCCTTATTAGACGCTTTAAGAAAAACAAATGTTGTTGCGGGAGAGCACGGAGGAATAACTCAACATATTGGAGCCTATAAAATAAAAACTGAAGAAGGGAAGCATATAACATTTATAGACACACCGGGTCATGCAGCCTTTACTGAAATGAGAGCGAGAGGATCAAGAGTTACGGACATTGTTGTGTTGGTTGTGGCAGCTGACGATGGAGTTAAACCACAAACGATTGAGGCCATAAAACATTCAAAAGCCGCAAAAGTTCCAATTGTTGTAGCGATAAACAAGTGTGATTTACCTAACTCAGATCCTCAAAAAGTAAAAAATCAACTTTTAGAATACGAACTTATAGCGGAAGAATTAAGTGGAGATACTTTGTTTACCGAGGTTTCTGCTACTACTAAGAAAAATTTGGATAAACTTAAAGAAAATATCATTCTTCAAGCAGACCTCCTTGGATTAAAAGCAGATTTTGAATCGAACGCAATTGGTGTAATTTTAGAGTCTAGAATTGATCGTGGCAAAGGACCTGTATCGACTGTACTTGTAACAAATGGAAGTTTAAGAAATGGAGATTTTTTTGTTAGTGGTGTTACATGGGGTAAAATTAGAGCAATGATAGATGATCAAGGTCAAAATATTGAGTTAGCTATTCCATCAACTCCAGTGGAAGTACTGGGAACAAATAAAGCTGCTTTGGCTGGTGATGATTTTGTGGTGGTTGAATCAGAAGAAAAAGCGAAAGAAATAAATGATTATAGAATTGGACACAGTAAATCAAAACAAGCACCGCTAATCTCATTTAACAAAGAACCTACTTTCAATACCAGTTCCGACACCAAGGAATTACCAATAATAATTAAATCTGATGTTCATGGATCCTGTGAAGCACTTAAAAATGCAATTGAAAAAATTCAACATAAAGAGGTTTCTCCAAAAATAATTTTATCAAATATTGGCGTAATAACCGAAACAGATATAATGCTGGCAAAAGCTTCTGGTGCTATACTTATCGGTTTTAATGTTAGACCGAATAAAGAGGCCAAAAAACTTGCAGAAAAAGAAAAAATAAACTTAAGATTTTTTAACATAATTTATGAAGCTTTAGATTTTATTAACGATTCATTATCGGGGCTATTGAAACCTAATGTAAAAGAGGAGATTGTGGGCTCAGCAGAAGTAAAGGAAATTTTCAAGGTTTCAAAAGTTGGGAAGGTAGCAGGGTCAAAAGTATTGGAAGGCGAAATTATCAATAATTTAAACGCAAGATTGATAAGAGATGGAAATGTATTATATACCGGTACTATAGGTAGTATTTTTAGAGAAAAAAATGCAGCAAAACAAGTCGCAGCGGGACTAGAGTGTGGTATAACCCTCAAAGATTTTACAGATTTTAAAGCGAAGGATGTAATAGAAGTTTATCAGGTTATAGAAACAGAAAGAAGAATTTAATGAACAGACAAACTGGTAGTGAACCATTTTCGCAAAGACAATTGAGAGTAGGAGAGCTAATAAAACAAAATTTGGGTCAAATTTTTCTTAGAAATGAGGCAAAAGTACCAACATTAAAAACAAGGAATATTACTGTTACCGAAGTAAGAATGAGTCCAGATTTGAAAAATGCAAAAGCTTATGTAATACCTTTGGGTGGAAAGAATATAGAAGAGACAGTTAGCACTTTAACAGAATTCTCACACCTTATTAGAAAAGCTTTATCAAAGAAAGTTGATATGAAATTTCTGCCAAAAGTTTATTTTGTCGGCGATGAGTCCTTTGATTATGCAGAAAAAATTGAAAAATTAATACAGAAAAATAAATAGAAATGGATAAAGAAAAAAAAGAAAAGATTGAATCATTAAAAATTAATTCAAAAGACGTAGGATCTTCAGAAGTTCAGATAGGCTTATTGAGTAGCAAAATTGACAATTTATCTACTCATTTTAAAAAAAATAAAAATGACAAGCATTCAACAGGTGGTTTATTAAAAGCTGTAAATAGAAGAAAACGTTTGTTGGAATATTTGAAGAGAAAAAATCCAGAATCGTATAAAATATTTGAAGAGAAAAAATCCAGAATCGTACGCAAAAATATTAACCAAATTAAATTTAAGAAAATAAATGTTTAAACAGTTCAAAGAAGAAATAGATATTGGTGGAAAGAAACTCATTTTAGAAACTGGAAAAATAGCTCGTCAGGCAGATGGGGCTATAATTGCGACTTGCGGTGAAACAGTCGTAATTTCTACCGTAGTAGCAGCAAAAAAAGTTAATCCTGAAATTGATTATTTTCCACTTTCTGTAAATTATCAAGAAAAGTATTATGCCTCTGGAAAAATTCCTGGTGGATATTTTAAAAGAGAAGCAAGACCAACCGAATCGGAAACTTTAATCTCAAGATTAGTTGATCGACCAATTCGACCACTATTTCCAGATGATTTCAGAAATGAGGTGCAAGTTTTACCAACAGTACTCTCTTATGATAATGAAAATGAAGCTGACATTCTGTCGATTATAGCATCCTCAGCTGCTCTTACTATCTCAGGATTGCCTTTTCAGGGTCCTGTTGCAGCATCAAGAGTAGGATATATAAATAACAAATATGTTCTAAATCCCTCAAAAGAACAATTGAAAGAATCTAAATTAGATTTGGTTGTTGCTGGCACAAAAGATGCTGTATTGATGGTTGAATCTGAAGCTTCAGGTTTGACCGAAAAGCAAATGTTAGATGCAGTTAAATTTGGTCATGAAAAATTTGGTCCGATCATTGATGCAATAACTAGTCTTAAAAAAAAATGTTCAAAAGAAGCATGGAAAATAGAAGTTAAGGATTACAGCAAAGCAAAAGATAAAATTTCTAAAGAATTAACAAAAGATTTAGAAAAGGCTTTCTCGGAAAAAGATAAGAAAAAAAGATCGGAGTTAGTTGATTTAGCAACTGAAAAATGTAAATCACTTTTTGAAGGAGATGAAACTTATTCTGAACTTGAGATACTTCTACAATTAAAAAATTTAGAAAAAGATATTGTACGAACAAAAATACTTAAAACCAAAAAAAGAATTGATGACAGAGGTTTATCAGACATAAGACCTATCAAGTGTGAGGTTGGAGTTTTGCCAAGAACTCATGGATCAGCGCTATTTACAAGAGGTGAAACGCAAGCCTTGGTAACCACAACTCTAGGAATGAGTGAAGATGAACAAAGAATAGAAAGCCTAGAGGGATTAAGGAGAGAAAGATTTATGTTGCATTATAATTTCCCTCCATTTTCTGTTGGCGAAACTGGAAGAATAGGAACAGGCAGAAGAGAAGTGGGTCATGGAAAACTAGCCTGGAGAGCTTTAAAATCTTCATTACCCGAAAAGGAAAAATTTCCCTACACTTTAAGAATTGTGTCAGAAATTACAGAATCAAATGGTTCTTCATCTATGGCAACAGTTTGTGGAGCATCACTTGCACTTATGGATGCAGCTGTTCCAATAGCAGAACCTGTAGCTGGAATAGCAATGGGTCTCATAAAAGAAAAAAAAGAATTTACTGTACTATCTGACATCTTAGGTGATGAAGATCATTTAGGAGATATGGATTTTAAAGTGGCTGGCACAAAGGACGGAATTACGTCACTACAAATGGATATCAAAATTACTGGAATTACTTTTGAAATTATGGAACAGGCTCTTAATCAAGCTAAGGAAGGAAGGGCCCACATTCTTCAAGAAATGAATAAAACAATTAAATCATCAAGAAAAGAAGTATCCAAACATACACCTAAAATTGAAACCATTACAGTTGATAAGAAAGATATTGCGGCTGTTATAGGTAAAGGCGGAGCTACAATTAGAGAAATTGTAGAATTGTCTGGAGCTAAAGTGGATGTTAAGGATACAGGCGAAGTTAGTATTGCTGCACCAGATGAAAATTCAAGAAATAAAGCTATGGAGATGGTGAAAAATATAATTGCAAAACCTGAGATGGGAAAAATATATAAAGGTAAAGTTGTTAAGATAATGGAATTTGGAGCATTTGTAAATTTTTTAGGCAAACAAGATGGTTTAGTTCATATTTCGCAACTCGCTGGAAAAAGAGTAGCTAAAGTTTCTGATGTTGTAAAAGAAGGTGATGAAGTTTCAGTAAAAGTTATCGGTTTTGACAGAGGTAAAGTTAAACTTTCAATTAAAGAAGCCAGTTAAGTAATATTTTTTGGGTTGGGCATACCCACTTTGTTGTACCCAGCGTCAACATAATGTATTTCTCCAGTTACTGCGTTCGCCAAATCACTCAGCAGGTATAGGGCTGATCCGCCGACATCATTGATATCTACATTTCTTTTTAACAAAGAATGATCTTCATTCCATTTATATAAAAATTTTGCATCACCTATCGCAGATGCTGCTAGAGTTTTAATTGGGCCTGCACTAATTGCATTAACTCTTATTCCTTTTGATCCTAAATCTCTTGCAAGATATTTTACACTTGTTTCTAGAGCTGCTTTACAAACTCCCATAACGTTATAATTTGGGATTACTTTAGAAGATTCATAAGTTAAGGTTAACATACTTGAATCCTTTTCCATGATTTTTGACGCTTCTTTTGCTATTTCTGTAAATGAAAAACAAGAAATCAACATACTCTTTAAAAAATTTTCTCTCGATGTATTAAGATATTCTCCTGAAAGCTCAGATCTATCAGAGAAAGCAATTGCATGAACAACAAAATCTAAATTCCCCCATTTTTTTTTTATATCATCAAATGTTCTTACTATATCTTCTTTTTTTTCTACATCGCAGCTCAGAGCATAATTAGATTTTAGCGATTGGGCCAAAGGAACTACTCTTTTTTTTAATGCATCACCCAAATAAGTAAAAGACAATTCCGCGCCGTGCTCTGATAATTTTTTTGCAATACCCCAAGCGATAGATCTGTCGTTGGCTACTCCCATTATTAATCCTTTTTTTCCTTTTAACAGTAACATATTTTTTTAATTTAATTTTTCAAAAACTAACGTTGAATTGGTACCACCAAAACCAAAACTATTCGACATAACAGCATTTAATGAAACATTTTTTTCTATATTTGTAATTATTGGAAAAGGTTTGGCACCCTCATCCATATTTTCAATATTTGCAGAAGCTGCAATAAAATTATTCTCCATCATGATCAAAGAATAAATTGCTTCGTGAACAGAAGCTGCACCTAAAGGGTGACCCGTGAGAGATTTTGTCGAACTAATTTTAGGAATTTTATTTTGAAATGTTTCTTTTATTGCATTTAATTCAGTAATATCACCCACTGGTGTCGATGTACCATGAGTGTTGATATAATCAATTCCATTTCTTCCTGTTTTTAATGCCATTTTCATACATCTAACTGCACCTTCTCCAGAAGGNGCAACCATATCATATCCATCTGATGTAGCTCCATAGCCAGTTAGTTCGGCATATATTTTAGCTCCTCTGGTTTTAGCATGTTCATATTCTTCCAAAACAAGAGCTCCACCACCTCCTGCAATAATAAATCCATCTCTATTTACATCATATGGTCTTGATGCCTTTTCTGGGGTATTGTTATATTTTGAAGATAATGCAGGCATGGCATCAAACATTCCTGAAAGAGCCCAATCTAATTCTTCTCCACCTCCAGTAAATACTATATCTTGTTTCCCGTATTGAATAAGTTCCATTCCATTTCCGATGCAATGTCCGCTTGTTGCACACGCTGAACTGATTGAATAATTTACTCCTTTAATTTTAAATGGGACAGCAAGTGTAGCTGAACAAGTACTTGCCATTGTTCTGGGAACTATATAAGGGCCCATTCTTTTGGGAGCAGATTTTCTTATGGTATCAACAGCGAAATAAACATTTTTTATTGAAGGGCCTCCAGANCCTATTACGATTCCCGTTTTTTCATTACTTATATCTTTTTCNTCTAAACCAGATTCTTTTATAGCCTCTTTTAAAGCAATATAACTATATGCAGAACCATCACCCATAAATCTTAATTGTTTTCTATCAATATGTTCAGAAAAATTTAAATTTTTCACAGCGCCAACAATCTGGCTTCTAAAGTTATATTTTTTATGTTCTTCTGAAAAAACTATTCCTGATTTCGTATTTAGCAAAGAATCTAAAACTTCTGTTTTATTATTTCCAATACAAGAAACTATTCCAATTCCAGTAATCACAACTCTTCTCATTACTTAAACAATCCTACTTTTAAATTTTCAGCTTCATAAATTTTTTTATCGTCGGCAAACAAAATCCCATCAGCCAAACCTACAACGGCTCCTTCTTTTTTTAATATTCTTTTCATATTAACTTGGTATCTAGCAATTTTGACATTTTTTAGAACTTCACCAGTAAATTTTACAGCATTTACACCAAGCGCTCGCCCCTTTCCTGGCTCTCCAGTCCAACCTAAATAAAAACCGACCAATTGCCACATAGCATCCAATCCGAGACAACCCGGCATTACAGGATCATCTTTAAAATGACAATTAAAAAACCACATATCATTAATTATATCAAGTTCTGCTTCAATTAACCCTTTGTTAAATTTGCCTTTCGTATCCTGAATATTTGTAATTCTATTAAACATTAACATTGGCGGGGATGGAAGTTTTGCATTTCCCGGACCAAACAATTTTCCATTTGCACAATCAATTAAATCTTCATATTTATAACTGTTTTTTTTTATCATATAAGTAAATTAATACTTGATTAGTGTATTATATTACATATATTTTATTTGAATTTAGAGTATTTGTAAATTAAGCAAAAGAATGAGGAGCAATTGAACGAAATGAAAATTCCACAAGTAACATTTAGAACTAGAATAGATGATAACCAGTCATTAGGTGGCGGTTGTGCCATTGGCGGGGAATGGAAAGACATTACCTCTGACGACTTATTTAAAAACAAAAAAATTGTACTATTTTCATTGCCTGGAGCATATACACCTACTTGTTCTTCACAACAAGTGCCTGGATATGAAGATAAGTATGAAGAGCTAAAAAAATACGTAGATGAGGTTTATTGTTTATCAGTAAACGATTCATTTGTAATGAATGCTTGGTTTAGAGATCAAAAAATATCCAAAGTAAAACCAATTGGAGATGGAGAAGGCAAGTTTACAAAAGAAATGGGTATGCTGGTTAACAAGCCCAAACAAGGATTTGGCATGAGATCATGGAGATATTCTGCATATATTGACAATGGTGAGGTTGTTAAAATGTTTGTCGAAGATGGAAAAAATAATGAAAGTAATGATGGTGATCCATTCAAGGTGAGTGATGTTAATACAATGTTAAAGTATTTGAAAGATAAGTAAAAAAATAATAAAGCATTATCAGCTGAGTTTATTCAGCTTTCCCCCATAGAGAATCTTTAGCAATCCATCCACTGTAATTACCAGTATTAATTTTGCACCATTCTTTTTTGCATTTTGCTATTAATACCAATCTTCCTATTTCGAGTTTTGCAATCGGCCTTGAATAAGTCGTTGGTTTTTTATGAATAATAGAATTTTTTTTAATATTTATTCCAGATTTTTTTTTTGAGAGTTGAGAAATATGTATCCAACCAGAATTACTTTCAAAGTCTTTAATCTGTCTCCAAGTTTCTGATTTATCTATAATAATTACAGGTAGATATTTTTTTTTATAAACTAACTTAATCGGGTATTTAAATGATGGTCCTTGTCGTAAATTAACCTCATTATTTTTCAATGATAAAAAGTTTATATTTTCATTTGCTATTAATTTTGGGGAAAAAAATGAAATTGAAATAAATAAAATTACAAAAATTGAATAATTTTTTTTATTTTTTTTCATAACAAAAGCAATCAGAACGTTTGTTAAGTTTCACCTTTCTAAAGGTAAGTTTTAATGCGTCAATAATTAATATGTAACCACAAAGCGTGTCTCCAATACCGACAATTTCTTTTATAACTTCATTTGCCTGTATACTACCAACAATGCCGGCTAGAGTTCCCAAAATACCTTCAGTCTCGCAATTATCATCAGAATTAATTGGCATATTAGGCATAAAGCATCTCAAGCATGGAGATTCGTTTTTTGAAAAGTTGAAAGTGTAAACTTGACCATCAAATCTATTAATTGCACCAGAAACCAAGATTTTTCTGTTTGCTAAGCAGTAATCGTTTATCAAAAAACGTGTTCTAAAATTGTCACTTCCATCAACCATCACATCAAATCTTTTTGCTATTTGATCTATATTTTTTTTAGTTAGTTTTTTTTGGAAAGATTTAAGTTGTATATCTGGATTTAATTTTTTTAATTTATTAACAGCTATAAGAGATTTTTTTTTTTTGACATCATTACTTGAAAAAATAATCTGACGACTTAAATTTGAAGTTTCAACAACATCTTTATCAATTATTCCTATATTACCTATACCCAAGGCAGCTAAATAAATCGCAACTGGTGAGCCAAGTCCACCGGCTCCAACAATAAGAACGCTTGATCTCAAAAGCTTCTTTTGTCCAACTGTTCCAATTTTTTTTAAAATTATTTGTCTAGAATATCTATCTATTTGTTTTTTGGTGAATTTCATTAATTTTTTTCATTTACCTGTTGAACCAAAACCTCCTCTGTTTCTTCTCGAAATAGGAAGATTTTTAACCTCTTTGAGTTTAGCCTTCATCACCGGGCATAAAATCATCTGAGCAACCCTATCACCTGATTTTACTACAAACGGTTTTTTACTCAAATTTATTAAAATAATTTTTATTTCACCTCTATAATCCGAGTCTACGGTTCCCGGGGTATTCAATACAGAAATGTTTTTCTTTGCTGCTAGACCCGATCTTGGTCTTATTTGTATTTCATAATTTTTAGGAATTGCTAGAGCGATTCCTGTTGGAATCATTGCTGTTTTACTCGGGTTAATAATTATTTTTTTTTTTGTGTACGCCGCAAGATCCATTCCTGATGATCCAGAGGTTTTATAGGCAGGAA
>JGI12074J13106_1000005_pt1 | contig 26007 bp, 27 predicted proteins | sample DeeseametaMP2097_FD_13106 | JGI IMG/M metagenome (IMG submission 13106)
ATTAAATTTACTTTAGAAGATGTTACAAAAATATCCAAAAAGACTCCTTATATAGCGGATTTAAAACCTGCAGGCAAATATGTTGCAAAAGATCTATATGAAATAGGAGGCGTTCCAATTTTAATTAAAGCTTTGTTAGATGGGGGTTTTTTGCATGAAGATTGCATGACAGTTACTGGAAAAACAATTGGAGAAAATCATAAAGATATTACTTTTCCGATTGATCAAAAAGTAATTTATAAAACATCTAATCCTTTGAGTTCCAGAGGAGGTTTTGTTGGACTAAAAGGTAATTTAGCTCCCGATGGTGCAATAGTTAAAGTTGCTGGACTGAAAAGAAAAAAATTTAAAGGTAAAGCCAAATGTTTCGATGGAGAGAAATTAGCATTAGACGCGGTTTTGACAAGAAAAATAAAACCAGGTGACGTAATTGTTATTAGATACGAGGGTCCTAAAGGGAGTCCCGGTATGCCTGAAATGTTATCAACCACTGGAGCCATATACGGACAAGGCTTAGGAGAAGAAGTTGCTCTTATTACAGATGGGCGTTTTTCAGGTGGCACACATGGATTTTCCATTGGCCATGTTGGTCCCGAAGCCGCTGTTGGCGGACCCATTGGTTTAATAAAAAATGGAGATGTAATCGAGATTGATACTGACAAAGGTTATCTGAAAGTTAATTTGTCCAACAAGGAATTGATCAAAAGAAAAAATAAATGGAAACCGAAAAAAATAGAATACACTTCTGGTACTTTATGGAAATACTCCAACTCTGTAGGTCCTGCTTCTAAAGGTGCTGTTACACATCCTGGGGCATCTAGAGAAAAAGAATGCTACGCTGACATTTAAGAAGTAAATGAAAATAAAACCAGTTATTTTGTGTGGTGGAGCAGGTACTAGATTGTGGTCCGAGTCTGAAAAGAAACTACCAAAACAATTTATTGATTGGGGTGGTTGGACTTTATTTGGCAAAACTCTTGAGCGGATTAAGGGGGCAATGTTTGATTACCCTATAATAACAACAAATGCAGCTTATTTAAAATTAGTAAAGAAATATCTTAAAAAACACAAAGTTAAAAAATATCAAATTATATTGGAACCATTTAAAAGAAATACAGCTCCTGCTATGTTGTCATCAGCTCTAATTCAAAAAGGATCCAATATTCAACCAATGTTATTTCTTCCATCAGATAATTTAATTGGTGACATTAATCAATTTAATAAATCAATTAGTATTCATAAAAAATGTTTAAGCGAAAATAATATTTTTATTTTCGGTAATAAAACTATTTCACCATCTTCTGAGTATGGTTATTTTTTAGTAAAAAAAATTTCAAAATATATAAATAAGGTAATTCGATTTATTGAGAAACCAGATAAAAATAAATTAAAAACAATCTTAAAAAAAAAAGCTTATATGAATTCTGGTATGTTTTTTATAAGAAAAGACTCAATAATTGCAAATTTTAAAAAATTTCAAAAGAAAATGTATGTCTATTGTGACAATGCAGTAACAAGATCGAAAAATTATAATAATATTTATTATTTAAACAAATCATCATTTAAAAAAATCCAACCCATATCATTTGATTTTGCAATTCTTGAAAAGGCTAAAAATGTTAATGGAATTAAATTAAATATTTCCCTAACAGATTTAGGTAATTGGAAAGAAATTTGGAAGTTTTTTAAAGAACATATTTCAAAAACAAATATTAGAAAAAACACTTATTANAGACCATGGGGAAAGTATATTAATTTATATTCTGGCAAAGGTTTTTTATTGAAAGAATTAGTAATTAACCCAAAATCATCAATCAGCTTGCAAAAACACCATTATCGATCTGAACGTTGGACTATTATTTCTGGCAAGCCAAAAATTACAATTAACAAGACTAAATTGTTTAAAAATCCAAACGATACAATGTTTATTCCAAAAGGAGCAGTTCATAGAATTGAAAACCTTTTTAATACGTCAGTCAAAATTATTGAAATTCAAACTGGTCCCATTTTAAAAGAGACTGATATAGTCAGGTATAGAGATATTTATGGAAGGGCTAATTAATTTCCATTTCTATTGGCGTATGATCTGATGGTTTTATATTAGACCTTGGGTTTTTATCAATATTTATATTTTTTATTTTATTCAAAATATTCATTGAGACCAAAAAATGATCTATTCTCATGCCGTGATTTTTTTGCCATGCACCACTCATATAATCCCAAAATGTATACTCTCTTTTATTTTTATTGAATAAGCGAAAGGCATCACGAAAACCTAAATTGATTAATTCATTAAATTTTGTTCTTATTTCNAATTTAAACAAGGCATCATTATGATATTTCTTATGATCGTAGACATCGATTTCTTCAGGTATTACATTGAAATCACCACCTATAATAATATTTTTATTTTCTGACAAAGTCTTTTTTATTTTTTTATTAAAAGTGTCAAACCATTCTTTTTTATAATCATACTTTTCTGTGTTAATCGGATTTCCATTAGGAGCATAAATATTTATCAAAAAAACAGTACTAGAATTATGTCTAATCTTGCCAGCGATTATTCTTGATTGTTTTTTTTTATCTTTGAAAAATTGCAAGTTAATTTCACTAATATTTATTTTTGATGCGATGGCAACACCATTATAGCTTTTTTGCCCAAATACATGACATTCATAACCCAATTGTTTAAAATTATTATAAGGAAAATTTTTCTTCTCTGCTTTTATTTCTTGTATGAACAAAACATCCGGCTTAGATTTTTTTATATAGTTTACTATATTTGTAATTCTTGCTCTTACAGAGTTAACATTCCAGGAACTTATTTTCATTAAATTGAAAAAGATATGCCGCAACCACAAGAAGATTTTGTTTTGGGATTTGATATTTTAAAAGAACTTCCTATCAAGCCTTCCGAGAAATCAACAAGAGATCCCTTAAGCATCTCCAGTGATGATTTATCCACCACTACATTTTCATGTCTTAAATCATTTTCGTCAATTTTGTTGTCAAAAGAGAAATCATATTTGAATCCGGAACAACCTCCGCCATTTACAGCAATTCTAAAAAATGTACCTGAAGGTTTTTTTGATATTAGCTGATTAATTCTTTCCACAGCCTTTTTACTAAAGTTTATTTCTTTAATCATTTTATCTGGATTATTGTAATATAGTCATCCTGATAAAGTTATGCAAAAAAATTATAGAGAAAATCATCTTAAATCGTATGCTGTCAAATCAATTAATAGCAAGGGAAGAGTATACAAAGAATCTGAAAACTTTGTTAGATCACCCTATCAGAGGGATAGAGATAGAATAATTCACTCTTCATCGTTTAGAAGACTTAAACACAAAACCCAGGTTTTTGTAAATACCGATGGAGATCATTACAGAACTAGACTTACACATTCAATGGAAGTTTCGCAAATTGCTAGAACATTGGCAAGATCTTTAGGTTTAAATGAAGATTTGACTGAATCTTTAAGTCTGTCACATGATCTTGGTCATGCACCTTTTGGTCATGCTGGAGAAGAAGCGCTAAACCAATGTATGGAACAATATGGAGGATTTGATCATAATACACAAACATTAAGAATAGTTACATTAATAGAAAACAAATATTATAAATTTTGCGGTTTGAATCTTACTATTGAAACATTAGACGGTTTGATCAAGCATAATGGTCCGGTTACTAAAGCAGATTCTTTTAAAAAAATTTTGAAAATAAATTTGCTTAATAACAAAATAAATCTTAACAAGTTTCCATCTCTAGAGGCACAAGTTGCTGCCATATCTGATGATATTGCTTATAATAATCACGATTTGGAAGATGGTTTAAGAGCTGGCTTATTTTCAATTCAAAAACTTATTTCAATATCTTTTATATCAACTTTAATTAATAAACATTTAAAAAATATGAAAAAGTTTAGAAGAGAGATAATCATCAGTCAAATTGTTAGAGATTTAATAAATTTAATGGTAATTGATGTTATAAATACGACAAATAAAAATATAAAGAAAAATAATCCACAATCTATAAGAGATATCTATAATAGAAACAGTCCGATAGTCGATTTTTCAGATAAAATGAAAAAAATAGACAGACAAATAAAAGCTTTTTTAAAACACAATATGTATGATCATAAAAAGGTTATTGTTAATACAAATAAAGGAAAAAGAATAATTGAAGATTTATTCAATTATTTGTTAAAAAATCCCAAAAAATATATTAATGGAGAATTATTTCAAAAAGAGAAAAAAGAACGTGTGGTAGCAGATTTCATTGCGGGAATGACCGATAGATATGCAACGAATATATATGAGAAAATAAAATGAATTTATTTTTGGATTATCAGGTAAAAATTTTATTACTTTTAAAAAAGTTGGAAAAAAAAAATATTATAAACCTTCCTTCCAATTTAAGGAGTATTGTAGTTGAATTGCCACCAAAAGATCAGGATGCAATTATGTCATGTAATGCAGCCATGATTCTAGCGAAAGTTAATCAAAAGGCACCTTCAGAAATTGCAGAAATTCTAAAAAAACATTTTTTAAATAATTTTAATGAATTTGAAAAAGTCGATTTTGCAAAACCAGGTTTTTTAAATATTTTTTTTAGAAACGATTTTTGGAAAATTCATTTACGCGACATAATTAAGCAAGGTTCAACCTATGGGGCTAATAAGATTTCAAAAAAAAAATACAACATTGAATTTGTTTCTGCCAATCCAACCGGACCTTTGCATGTCGGTCATTGTAGAGGTGCTATAATAGGAGATGCTATTTCAAATTTGTTAAAATTTAATGGAAATGTAATTACAAAAGAATATTACGTTAATGATTATGGATCTCAAATAAAAAACTTTGTATTCTCTGTTTATTGTAGGATTTTGGAAATTACAGAAAATAAAACATTTCCAAATAATTTAAACTTATATCCTGGTATTTACATTGTTGGCATTGCAAAAAAAATATTAAAAAATAAAACTATTAAAAATTTTAGCAACTATGAAAAAATATATAATAAATTAACTAAGGAATCCTTAGGTATAGCAGTTGAAATTATTAAAAATGATTTATCAGCATTAGGGGTTAAACATGATAATTTTGTTTATGAATCCAAATTAATTAAAAATGCATTAGTACAAAAGACGATTAATAAACTCGAAAAACAAAATTTCGTTTATAGAGGTAAACTTCTGGCCCCCAAAGGGGAATTGACCAATGATTGGAAAGATAGACAGCAGTTGTTATTTAAATCAACGAATTTTACAGATGATATTGACAGACCGTTAACAAAAGCAGATCAATCTTGGACTTACTTTGCTAGTGATATTGCCTATCATGCAAATAAAATTGACAGAAAATTCAATGTATTAATAAATATTCTAGGTGCTGATCATACGGGGTACATAAAAAGAATTTCAGCTGCTGTATTAGCTCTTTCTAATAATAAAATTAATCTAATATGCAAAGTAACTCAACTTGTAAAATTATTAAGAAAAGGTGAACCTTTTAAAATGTCTAAACGTAAAGGAGATTATATTACCGCAAAAGATCTAGTAGATGAGGTTGGAAAAGATTCTGTTAGATTTATCATGTTAAATAGAAGCAATGAAGCAGAATTAGATTTTGATTTTGATAAGGTAACAGAGAAATCAAAAGAGAATCCTGTATTTTATGTTCAATATGCTTATGCAAGAATTAATTCTATTTTTAGATCACTTCATTTAGATATTGAAAAAAAAATAAATTTCAATAAAGAGCATCTAACTATTAATAAATATGAAATTGAAATTTTGAAAAAAGTTTTAGAATGGCCAAAATGCGTTACAATATCATCAACTAAACTTGAACCACACAGAATACCTGTTTATTTATACGATCTTGCAACTTTGTTTCACGCATACTGGAATATGGGAAAAATTAAAGAAGAATATAGATTTATCATTAATAATAAAATTAATAATAAGTCTCGTTTAGTTTTACTAAAAGTGCTGTCTATAGTTATAAAAAATGGTATGTCAATTTTAGGGGTATCAACACCAAAAAGAATGTAATGTTGAAAAAAATTAAATATACATTTTATATAGTATCATTTTTGCTATTTGTAATATTAATAACTAATTTTTATTTTTCAGATCAAAATATTAGAGCCACAAATAAATCTAGATCTTCTTACTCTGTTAAAATTAGCAATGATACGATGAATATTCCCTTATTAAAAAATGATACAAGCAACATAATTGAATATAGAAACGATATAGAAATTTATAAAAAAAAGAAGAAAAAATATAAATTTTGGGAATTAATTGGAAGTAAGTAAATGCAAAGAAAAGCAGTCATTTTTGGAATAAAAGGAGCAAAATTAACTACAGAAGAAAGAGATCTTATTAAAAACGAAAAACCTTGGGGTGTAATTTTATTTTCCAGAAACATTAAAGATTTGAATCAACTAAGACATCTTATTACTGAAATCAAATATAATATTAATGATAAAAATTTCCCTATTTTGATAGATCAAGAAGGTGGTAGCGTTTCTAGATTAAATACAATTATTGATTTTAGTATTTTTTCTCAAAAATTTTTTGGAAAATTATATTCACGAGATAAAAATATTTTTTATCAATACTATAAAATTTATATAGAAAAAGTTTGTGATATATTAAATAGAGTTGGTATAAATATTAATACCGTTCCAGTCTTGGATGTGCGAAGAAAAATATCTCACAGAGTAATTGTTGATCGATGTTTTTCTGAAAATTCTGATTTAGTAACGAAATTAGGTAATTTGTGTATTAATTTATTTGAAAATAAAAAGATAGCTACTGTTATAAAACATATTCCGGGACACGGAGTATCTAAAATTGATAGTCATCATAAAACGCCTGTAGTTGAGATAAATAGAAAAGAACTTATCAAAAAGGATTTTAAGCCTTTCAAAAAATGCAATTCGTTATTTGCTATGACAGCTCATATAATTTACCTCATTTATGATCCTATTTATACAGCCACACATTCTAAAATTGTTATAAATGAAGTAATCAGAAAACTTATTGGATTCAAAGGGATTCTTATATCAGACGATATATCAATGAAGGCTTTAAATTATGGATTAATAAATAATGCTACAAGAGCTTTAGATGCCGGATGTAATTTAATTCTTCATTGTAACGGGAATATCAAGGAAATGAAAAAATTAATAAAAGTTGTGCCAATTATTGATAAATTCACACAAAGAAAAACATCACATTTTTATAAATTTTTAGGATAAAGTTAGTCATATGGAATTTACATCACCAGAACAATTAAAAATAAATATAGACAATTATTCTGGACCATTGGATGTTTTATTGGACCTTGCAAAGTTGCAGAAGGTTGATTTAACAGAAATTTCTATTACGCAATTGGCAGATGAATTTATAGAATTTATTAATAGTACGAAAAAAGTAAATTTGGATTTGGCCTCAGAATATCTACTTATGGCTACTTGGCTAGCTTATCTTAAGTCGAGATTGTTATTGCCTGAGGATGAAGATGATGATTTTAAAGCATCTGAAGTTGCGGAAAAATTAAAGCTCCAACTGAAAAAATTAGAATTAATGCGCTTGTTATCCGATCAGTTACTAAAGAAGAAAAGACTTGGGACTGATGTTTGTATGAGAGGTATGTCTGGCGGAATCAGAACAACAGCCAATTCAAAATTTGTAGTTTCTTTATATGAATTGTTGAAATCTTATTCCAATCATGTCATGAAAAAAAGTTTTTTATCAGTAAACATTCCTCGTTTACCGGTTTGCAGAACTGAAGAAGCAACTGATATCATTAGAAAAAATATAAAAACTCTAAGCGAATGGAAAGAAATATTTGATATGATTCCAAATAAATTTAAAAAAAACAAAAATCTTAGGAAATCGGGAATAGCAGGTTTTTTTTCTGCTTCCCTTGAGCTAACCAAAGAAGGACTAATTAACATCATGCAAAAGAAAAGTTTTGATAAACTATTGATAAAAGAAAGAAAATGAACAATAAAAGAGATTCTAAAATTTTGAAATTTCCATCTGGTATAAATGAATCCGAAAGACAAGTTGAGGCGGTTTTATTTGCTGCCGAAGAACCTCTTGATCTTAAAAGCATAGAAGAAAGAATGAAAATAAAGGCTAATGTTCCTAAAATTTTAGAATCTCTTGTCATTCAATATAAAAATAGAGGAATTAATTTGGTTTGTATTGCAAACAAATGGTCTTTTAGAACGGCTTCAAATCTTTCTCAATTAATGAATTTACAAAAATCTTATCAAAAAAAATTATCTAAGGCTGCCATAGAAACTCTAGCAATAATCGTCTATCACCAACCGGCAACAAGGTCCGAGATAGAAGAAATAAGAGGTGTAACTTTTGCCTCAGGAACTTTAGAAATACTATTAAAACTCAACTGGGTTAGACCCTCTGGAAGAAAAAATGTTCCAGGAAAGCCTATTCAATATGTTACTACAGATGAATTCCTTAGCCATTTCAATCTTCAAAAATTATCAGATTTGCCAAATATTGAAGAACTTACTTCTGCAGGATTAATCGATAGTGGAAGAGTTGATCCTTCAATTTTCGGAACTAACAAATTTATGAAAGAACAAAATATTGAAAAGAAAGAGGATATGCATTCTAATATCGACGATATGCTCAGCCGAACACTTAAATCTGAAGAAGAGTAAAAGAATTCTTTAACAAACTCAAAAAATTGTATATAAATTAATTATGAGCATAGGTTTTTGGCAAATAGCAATTGTTGTCGTGTTAGTAGTTCTTCTCTTTGGAAGAGGCAAGATATCTTCTTTGATGGGAGATGTAGCGAAGGGAATAAAAAGTTTCAAAAAAGGCATGTCAGATAACCCTGATCAATCAACATCAACATCTGAAGATACATCAAACAAAGATCAAAATTCTGAGAATAAATAGTATACAATGCCACAAATTGGATGGTTTGAAATACTAATTGTAGTTATTTTAGCAATATTAATTATCGGACCTAAAGACTTTCCAGTTATGTTAAAAAAAATGGGTGGCTGGATCGGATCTATAAAAAGATATTTTAATGAAATTCAAAAAGATGTAACGGATATGAAAAATACCGTAGAAGATGAAATTTCTGTAGAAAAAAAATATTCAAATAACAATAAAGATAAAAAAAAAGATGAATGATGAAACAAAAAGCCAGGGCAGTTTCGTTGAACACTTCACCGAGTTAAGATCAAGATTGGTTAAGTCTATTATTTATTTATTCATTTTTTTTATAATTTGTTATTTTTTTGCAGAAAATATTTATCGATTTTTAGTCGAACCTTATGCTGATGCTGTTAGAGGAGATGAGCTCAACAGAAGATTGATATTTACAGCCCTACATGAAACTTTTATTACTTATTTAAAAGTTGCTTTTTTCACATCACTGTTTGTCACAAGTCCAATAATATTAACACAAATATGGAAATTTATTGCGCCCGGTTTGTATAAAAATGAAAAAAAAGCTTTGTTACCATATTTAGTTGCTACTCCAACATTATTTCTTATGGGAGGTTTGCTGGTATATTATTTAGTAATGCCTCTGGCTATAAAATTTTTTCTTAGTTTTGAAACCGTGGCTGAAATTAATAGTTTACCCATACAATTGGAAGCAAAGGTAAATGAATATTTATCTCTTATTATGAGACTTATTTTTGCATTTGGCATTAGTTTTCAGTTGCCAGTGTTATTAAGTCTTTTAGCCAGAGTTGGTTTTATAGATTCTGAATATTTAAAAAAAAGAAGAAAATATGTTATCGTAATTATTTTTGCGGTAGCAGCCATACTAACTCCTCCAGATCCAATTACACAAATTGGTCTGGGAATACCTTTGTTAATTCTCTATGAATTATCTATATTGTCAGTCAAAATTATAGAAAAAAAGAGAAAAGATGCATAATATAAAATCTATAAGGAAAGATCCTGATTATTATTTAAGAAAATTTACTAACAGAAATACAGATCTTGATTTAAAAAACTTATTAAATTTAGATAAAAAAAATAGAGAATTGATTCAAAGTAAAGAAAAACTTGAACAAGAAAAAAAAATGATCTCAAAAAACAAGACGAGAGTCAATTTTCAAGATCAAAAGAAATATCAAAAGAAATTGAACAACTTAGTAAATCTCAAATGAAAATTAAAAATGAAATTGAAGCTACACTTAGTTCCCTGCCAAATATAGCTTTAGATGATGTACCTATTGGTAAAGACGAAACTTGTAATAAAGAGTTGAAGAAAGTTGGAGAAATTACCGAATTTAAATTTAAACCATTATCACACTACGATATTGGCAAAAAGCTTAATTTAATGGATTTTGATATTGCAAGAAAAACTTCTGGTGCACGATTTGTTTTTTTGAAAGATAAATTGGCTTTACTTGAAAGAGCCATTTCTAATTTTATGCTTGATTGCCATACAAAAGAATTTGATTATCAAGAAATATCACCACCGTTAATAGTTAACGAAGATGTTATGTATGGGACTGGCCAACTTCCAAAATTTGAAAGTGATCAATTCGAAATCAAATTGAATGATGAAAAATTTAAAAAATTTCTTATACCAACAGCTGAAGTCGTATTAACAAATATAGCTAGAGAATCTTTTGTAGATAAAAACAAATTGCCTCTAAGATTGGTCGCTTCAACTGCTTGTTTTAGAAAAGAAGCAGGCAGTTATGGAAAAGATACTAAAGGAATGATGAGGCAACATCAATTTTACAAAGTTGAGCTTGTCAGTATTGTTGAACCGAATAAATGTTCAGAAGAATTAGATAGAATGACAAATTGTGCGCAAAATATTTTAAATAAATTAAAACTTCCTTATCGACAAATTTTGTTGTCAACAGGTGATATGGGGTTTAGCGCTGAAAAAACATATGATTTGGAAGTTTGGATACCTTCCGAAAATAAATTTCGTGAAATTTCAAGCTGCTCTTCATGTGGTCAATTTCAAGCAAGAAGAATGATGGCTAGGTTTAAAAACGAAAAAAATGAAAATGATTTTTTGGGAACATTGAATGGGTCGGGATTGGCTGTCGGAAGAACCTTAATAGCTATAATGGAAAACTATCAACAAAAAGACGGAACAATAGTAATCCCGGAAGTTCTGAGATCTTATATGCACGGTGAAGAGCGTTTAGGATAATTTTAATTGTTTATTTTTTTAAATTAGTATAATCATAATACAAATTTAGGAGTGAATTATGTCTGGTTCGGGTTTTGCGCAATTTATACCATTAATCTTAATATTTGTTATTTTTTATTTTTTTCTTATAAGACCGCAGCAAAAAAAAATTAAGAACCATAAACTGATGGTCTCTGCTTTAAAAAGAGGGGATGAAGTGGTTACCTCAGGTGGAATTGTTGGCAAAGTAGAAAGAATACTTGGTGATGATAAAATTGATTTAACGATTTCAGATAATGTAACTGTTCAAGTTGTTCAATCAACAATACAAAGTTTGCTTAAAAAGCCTGAAACAAAAAAATAATTATATCCTGTGTTATATTTCTCTAAAATAAAATTAGTTATAATATATTTTATAATTATAATTTTAACTCTATTTTCACTTGCCAATTTTACAAATATTGACGATAAATTTTTATTCTCAAAAAAAGTTAATTTGGGATTAGATCTACAAGGAGGATCTTATTTATTATTGGAGGTCAATTCTCATCCATTAATAAAACAAAAATTACAAAATAAAGTTTTATCTTTAAGAAAATATCTAAAAGATGAAAAGATTAAATACAAAAATTTAAGATTAAATAATGAGAAAATAAGCTTTCAATTAGATGTTAATGAGANTAGCAAATTTGAAGAATTTTTTTTAAATAAAAAGAATCTTATAAACAATTATTTTCAACAATATCGATCGTACGAAATGGATTTTTCTGTTGAAGAAACATTTGTTACGATAAGTTATTCAAAATATGGGCTTATAGAAATAAAAAGTTCGGCCTTAGAGCAATCTCTAATAATAGTTAGAAAAAGAATAGACGAGGTTGGCACTAACGAACCTACTATTATTAGAAGAGGTAATGATAGAATTTTAATTGAACTTCCTGGTCTGGATAATCCTAATCGCATAAAGAATTTGCTGGGCAAAACGGCTAATTTAACTTTTAGACTAGTGTCAGATGATGAAAGTGATTTTGGATCAGAATTAATGCCTTACGAAGATAGTGAAAAACAACTAAAAATTAGCAAAAGAGTAATGATGAGTGGTGATAATTTGATTAATGCACGACCAACATTTGATAATCTGAATAATGAATCTGTAGTAAGTTTTACATTGGATAGAGTGGGTGCAATGAAGTTTGGAAGAGTGACTACAGACAACGTGGGAAAAAGATTAGCTATAGTTTTAGATAACAAAATCATTAGCGCTCCTGTTATTAGGGAACCAATATTAGGAGGTAATGGACAAATTTCTGGAAATTTTACCCTTCAATCAGCAAGTGATTTTGCATTACTTCTTCGATCCGGTGCGCTTCCCGCGCCACTAAATATTATTGAAGAAAGAACGGTTGGACCAGATCTTGGAGAAGACTCTATCAAATCAGGCGCAATTTCTTTATTGATAGGTTTTTTATTGGTTATAGCCTACATGCTGTACAAATATAGATTTNTGGGAATCGTAGCCAACACAGCTTTAATTATTAATCTTTTACTACTTTTGGGCATGTTAACTATTTTAGAAGCTACTCTGACTTTGCCAGGAATAGCCGGAATTATCTTGACTGTAGGCATGGCAGTCGATGCTAACGTTTTAATTTATGAGAGAATAAAAGAAGAAATGAGAACTGAAAAATCAATTATTCATGCTTTTGATATGGGTTATAAAAGAGCACAATCAGCGGTCTTAGATGCAAATATAACAACATTGATTTCAGCGATTATACTTTATTCCTTAGGTTCAGGTCCAGTTAAGGGTTTTGCAGTTACTTTAGGAATAGGAATCGTGACAACTTTATTTTCGGTATATTTCTTTGCTCGCCATTTATCATCTTTTTATGTAATGAAAAACAAAGATAAAAAAATTTCTATATGATTATTAGATTACCACAAGATTTTTTGTTCACAAATCATTACAGAAAATTAAACTTTTTGTCGTTAATTTTAATAGTTTTGTCTATTCTTATTATTTTATTTAAAGGTTTAAATCTTGGAGTAGATTTTAAAGGTGGAACTTTGATAGAAATTAGAATGGAGAATGCAAACGTTAATATCGGTGAAATTAGACAATCTTTTTTAAAAATGAATTTGGGAGACGTCACCGTAAAAAAATTTGGCAAAAAAAATGATTTTCTGGTAAAAATTGAAATATCAAAAACTGACGATAAGAATTTCATAAAAACGATTAACGAAAAATTATCTGCTGATTTGGGTGCTAAAGCGAATTTTAGAAGAGTTGAGAATGTTGGTCCTAAAGTTAGTAATGAACTACTTCAAGCGGGTCTTTTAGCGATCAGTCTATCCTTGGCTGCTATGCTGATTTATATTTGGATAAGATTTGAATGGCAATTTAGTTTAGCTGCTATCACTGCATTAATTCATGATGTTATTATAACAGTGGGAATTTTCTCTTTCTTATCTTATGAAGTAAATTTATCTATTGTGGCTGCCGTTTTGACCATAGTTGGTTATTCCATGAATGATACAGTGGTAATATTTGATCGTATAAGGGAAAATTTAAGGAAATTTTCAAAAATTTCAATTAGTGAAATCTCAGATACATCAACTAAAGAAACTCTTTCTAGGACTTTAATTACCTCTGTAACCACACTTTTGGCCCTATTATCAATATATATATTTGGTGGTGCTATACTAAAAGGNTTTTCCTTTGCTATGATAATAGGAGTTATTGTTGGAACTTATTCTTCAATATTTGTCGCAACTCCAATTTTAAATTACACAAAAGTTAATCAAAAAACTGTCTTAAAAGATAAAGATAGTGTCGAAAATAATTAATATAAGTTTTGAGCTATTACCATAGATAGTAACATTGGTAGAGACAATAACGTATTTATTCTAGAAGTTAACATTGCCGTTTTTGTTGATTTAGCTTTTTCTTCAGGAGTAACTTCCACAATTCCTAGTGCTTTTTTTTGATTTGGCCAAATTATAAACCAAACATTATACGCCATAATTAGACCTAACCACATTCCAATACCAATAGCAGTGTCTTTACCTCCGCCACTTCCTATACCCAATACTAGAGCTTGATGAACATAACCATTTAAAGTAGCAACTATTAATCCAGTAACTATTGTAGCTAGAGCTGCCCATCTGAACCAAAAAAGTACTGCTGGCGCTATTACTTTACCAATCGCTGGTTTTTGATCATCAGGAATTTTTGGCATGTTTGGTATTTGAACAAAATTTAAGTACCAAAGGAGACCTATCCACATAACACCAGCAAGAACGTGTAGATATCTAAATAACCAACTCCAAAACAATTGGTCAAAAGTCCAATCTCCACCACCAAAAAATAATCCTAGAAACAATAATATAGCAAGGATTATTGATAAATGAATCGTTTTCGTTAGCGATTGTAGTATTGATACCATTGTAATTTAACTCTCTCCCAAGTTATTTATAGCATTTTTTACGATGAAATTTAAGCTGATATTTTAAGCCTCGTATTGATAATATTTTTTAAAAAATTTCCCGTATAACTGTTAGATACCTCGCATATTTGTTCTGGATTCCCCTCAGCGATAATTTGACCACCCTTGATACCTCCTTCAGGTCCCATATCAATTATCCAATCCGCCGTTTTAATTACATCTAAATTGTGTTCTATAACAATGACAGTATTCCCTTGATTAACAAAAGCTTGCAGGATTTCTAGTAGCTTTTTAATGTCATGTGCATGTAATCCTGTGGTTGGTTCGTCTAAAATGTACATAGTTCTACCCGTTGATCTTTTAGATAATTCTTTGGCCAATTTTATTCTTTGAGCTTCACCCCCGGATAAAGTAGTGGCTTGTTGGCCTATTTTTATGTAGCCAAGACCGACCTTTTTTAAAGTTACCAATTTAGTTTTTATAGTAGGAATATTTTCAAAAAAAACACAACCTTCGTCTACCGTCATGCTCAATACATCTGCTATATTTTTATTTTTATATTTGATTTCCAAAGTTTCACGATTATATCTAGTTCCCTTACACACATCGCATGCTATATATACATCAGGCAAAAAATGCATCTCATAAGTTATCACACCATCACCTTCGCAGCCTTCACACCTTCCGCCTTTAACATTAAAAGAAAATCTTCCAACTTTATAACCGCGTGTTTTTGATATAGGCAAATTTGCAAACCAATCTCTTATCGGTCCAAAAGCTCCTGTATAAGTAGCAGGATTCGATCTTGGTGTTCTTCCTATAGGAGATTGATCTATATTAATAATTTTATCTATTCTTTCTATACCCTTATAATTTTTAAATGGTTTTGGCAGTTTTCTAGATTTATTATTATTTAACATCAAATTTAAAGCGTTATACAAAGTATGTAGTATTAATGTAGATTTACCGCTACCTGACACACCAGTCACACAAGTAAATGTACCTAATGGCACTTTCAGATTTATATTTTTTAAGTTATGACCAGTGGCGCCTAAAATTTCTAAATANCTTTCATTTTTTGCTAATCTTCTTGTTTTAGGAACATAAATATTCATTTTTTTTGATAAATAGTTTCCAGTAATACTATTCTCATTGTCGATTATTTTTTTTAAATTTCCTTGCGCAACAATATTCCCTCCTTCATTTCCAGCTCTGGGACCAAGATCAATTATATGATCAGCGTTTTGCATTGTTTCAGTATCATGCTCAACTACTATGACTGTATTACCCAAATCTCTTAGTCGTTTTAAAGCATTAATTAACTTGATATTGTCTTTCTGATGTAGGCCAATCGAAGGTTCATCCAAAACATAAAGTACACCGGTCAAACCTGATCCTATTTGAGAAGCTAATCTTATTCTTTGCGATTCTCCGCCAGATAAAGTTCCAGATTCTCTTGATAATGTTAAATAATCTAAACCTACATTGAGCAAAAAATTTAATCTTTCGTTGATTTCTTTTAAAATATGCTGAGCAATTTTTTTTTCTTTTTCGGGCAAAGTATTGTTTAAGCTTTCAAACCATTTTTTTGCTTCAAATATAGATTTTTTTGTAACTTCACTAATATTTAAATTATCTATTTTCACGCATAAAGCTTCATCTTTTAATCTCATTCCTTTGCACTTTTCACAATCAGATTCACTTTGATATTGGGAAATTTCTTCTCTTTTCCATTCACTTTCAGTTTCTAAGTATCTTCGTTCTAAATTATTAATTACGCCTTCAAATGATTTATTAGTTGTATATTTTTCATATCCATCGTCATAATTAAATTTTATTTCATCATCATGAGAACCATAAAGTATTATATCTTTTATCTTTTGAGGTAATTTTTTCCACGGCTCATCCAAAGAGAAATTATAGTGCTTAGCTAAAGAAGCTAACGTTTGAGCATAATAAAGTGAAGTTGTTTTTGACCAAGGTTCAATGGCTCCATCAGCTAAACTTTTTTTACTATTCGGAACAACTAAGTTTGCATCTACATTTAAATTTAATCCTATGCCTTCACATTCTTCACATGCGCCATAAGGACTATTAAAAGAAAATAGTCTTGGTTCAATTTCTTCGATTGTAAAACCACTTTCTGGACAAGCAAATTTTGATGAAAAAATAATTTTTTCTATTTTTCTAAATTTTTTAGGAAGAGTTTCATTTTCATACTCAACGAATAACAGTCCATCAGATAAATTAAGAGCCATTTCAACACTTTCGGCTAATCTATTTCCCAATTCGTTATTTATAATAATTCTATCAACTACAATTGATATATCATGTTTTATTTTTTTGTTTAACTGAGGCACTTCATCTATATTGTAATAAATGTCATCAATTTTTATTCTTCGAAAACCTCTTCTTTTAAAATCCTTTATTTCTTTTTTGTATTCACCTTTTCTACCTCTAATAACGGGAGAAATTAGATAAATAGTATTTTTTTTTGGCAGATCTTTTATTTTGTCAACAATTTCTGCAACACTTTGTGATTTAATAGGTTTACCTGTAAATGGAGAAAAGGGAGTGCCAGCCCTTGCATACAATACTCTCATGTAATCATAAATTTCAGTAACGGTGGCGACAATAGATCTAGGATTTTTGGGTGTATTCTTTTGTTCTATTGAAATAGCAGGACTCAATCCTTCAATTGAATCAACTTTAGGTTTTTTCATTTTGTCTAAAAATTGCCTCGCGTAAGCTGAAAGGCTTTCCACATACCTTCTTTGACCCTCTGCGTAAATAGTGTCAAATGCTAAAGATGATTTACCTGATCCAGATAGGCCTGTTATTACAATGAAATTGTCTTTCGGAATATCAAGCGAAATATTTTTTAAGTTGTGCTCTTTTGCCCCTTTAATAACGATTTTTTTGACCATAAAATTTTACTACTATATCTTACTTGCTTAATAAAAATATAAAAATATGTTATATTAGAATAAAGTAAAAATTAATCTTTAAATAATTTTATAGACAATATGGCTGGAAGTTTAAATAAAGTACTTTTGATAGGCAGATTAGGGGGCGATCCTGAAGTAAAGCAAATGGCGAATGGCAAGAGTGTTGCGAGATTCAGTTTGGCTACTAGCAATACATGGAAAGATAAAAATACAGGTGAAAGAAAAGAAAAAACAGAATGGCATAGAGTTGTAATATTTAACGAGGGTTTAGTTAATGTAGTGCAACAGTACGTAAAAAAGGGAGCACAGGTTTACATAGAAGGTCAACTTACAACTAGAAAATGGACTGATGAAAAATCTGGACAAGATAGATATTCAACTGAAATAATTCTTCAAGGTTATAATTCAACATTTACGATTCTAAGCGGAAAGAATAATCAAAGTGCTACATCACAAGATACTACGGAAAGTAAAAGCGCACTTCCAAATGAGAATAATATTTCATCAAGTGATCTTGATGATGAAATTCCTTTTTAATCTAAATGGAATATATAGAATCTAATTTAATTAAAAAAAATCACAGACCAATTTTTGTTTACGATGAAATGAGCTCGTCTTATTTATCATACGCAATGAGTGTGATAGTCAGTAGAGCCCTACCTGACGTAAGAGATGGATTGAAACCTGTTCATAGAAGAATAATTTACGCAATGTATAAAGGTGGTTACGATTGGTCAAAACAGTTTAGAAAATCAGCAAGAATAGTAGGAGATGTTATTGGTAAATATCACCCACATGGAGATCAAGCAGTTTATGATGCATTAGTTAGACTTACGCAAGACTTTTCCATGAGTCAACCGCTAACGGATGGTCAAGGAAATTTTGGATCTATTGATGGTGATCCTCCAGCTGCAATGAGATATACAGAAACAAAATTAGCTAGGCTTTCGCAATTTTTAATCGAAGATATAGAAAAAAATACTGTTGAATTTAAAAGCAATTATGATGAAAGTGAAAAAGAGCCATCTGTTTTGCCGGCGCAGTTTCCAAATTTGTTAGTGAATGGAGCCGGAGGAATTGCAGTGGGAATGGCCACAAGTATTCCTCCACATAATTTGGGTGAAATTATTGATGGAACTATAGCTTTAATAAACAATAAAAATATTACTATTTCTCAATTAATGAAAAAAATTCCAGGTCCAGATTTTCCCACAGGAGGAATAATTATAGGCAAAGAAGGTTTAAAACAGGGATACGCTAAGGGAAGGGGATCAATTAAAATCAGAGGTTTAATTGAAAAAGAAAGTTTAAAAAATGGAAAAGATCGATTAGTAATAAAATCTATTCCCTATCAAATTAACAAATCAATACTAAATGAAAAAATAGCCGAGTTGGCTAGAGATAAGAAAATAGAAGGCATAAGCGATATAAGAGACGAATCTAGCCACGAAGGAGTAAGAGTCGTATTGGACTTAAGAAGAAATATTGAGCCAGAAACCATTAAAAGACAGTTATACCGATTAACATCAATAGAGTCTTCTTTTGGTTTTAACACCCTAGCTATTGTAAATGGGAAGCCAAAAATTCTTAATCTAAAGGAATTTATATCTGAATTCGTCAATTTTAGGGAAAAGACTTTAACCAAAAGAATAAAGTTCGATTTATTCAGGGCTCAGGAAAAAGCTCATATTTTATTAGGCATCTCAGTTTCGGTTGAAAATATTGATGCCGTAATAAAAATTATTAAAAATTCTGATACTGTAGATTTGGCTAAAAAAAATCTATTAAATAAAAAATGGAAAATTAATAAAACTAGCCGTTTGATAAAGCTTGTTACCTCAGATAGATCAAAGACCGCTTATTTGCTATCAGAAAAGCAAGCATCTGCTATTTTAGAATTAAGATTGCAAAAATTAACAGCTTATGGAATTCAAGAAATTGAAAATGAAATAAAAAAACTTGCTGAATTAATCAAAAAATATGAAAAACTGTTAAAATCAAAAAGAGATCTTTTTGAACTTATCATAGATGAATTAACAAAAATAAAAGAAAAATTTTCGATGAAAAGAAGAAGTAAAATTATAGATGCTGTTTTAAACTATAATATAGAAGAAACAATACAGAAAGAGGCAGTTGTAATTACTATAACTCATAAAGGTTATATTAAACGTGGTTCACTTTCTTCTGTAAAGGTTCAAAAAAGAGGAGGTAAAGGAAAGTCTGGTATTAAGACAAGAGATGAAGATTTTGTTGTACAAATCTTTACGGCAAATTCACACACTCCTGTTTTGTTTTTTTCAACGCAAGGGCTTGTTTATAAGTTAAAAGCCTGGAAAATACCCCAAGGAACAGCTAATTCTAAAGGCAAAACTTTATTCAACCTTCTTCCGTTGAAAAATCATCATTCCATAAGTTCAATTATGCCTTTACCTGAAAATGAAAATGAATGGAAAAAGGTTTACGTAGTTTTTGCTACATCAAAAGGAAAAATCAGAAAAAACAGTTTAGAAGATTTTATAAATATTCAATCTACTGGTAAAATTGCAATGAAACTTGATGAGGATGATAAGATTATAGGAGTAAAAATTTGCAGAGATGATCATGACATTATTCTAAGTACACAATTAGGCAAATGCATAAGATTTATGTCAAAAAAATTAAGGATTTTTAAAGGAAGATCATCTAAAGGAATTAAGGGTATAGAGTTGGGACCAGAAGACAAAATAATTTCTTTGTCTATTGTAGATAACGTAAATATTAAATCTCAAATAGTGAAAAAATTACTCAAAAATGGATCATCAGATAAAATTAAATCATCTGAAATTGCGGCAAAGCAAAAATATATATTATCAATTACTAAAAACGGTTTTGGTAAAAGAACGTCTTTTTATGATTATCGAGTCACCAATAGAGGAGGTAAAGGTATTATTGGTATTATTAACTCCAAGAGAAATGGCAATGTAGCTGCATCTTTTCCTGTAAACGAAGGTGATGAAATTATCTTGTCTACTGACAAAGGTAGAGTAATAAGATGTGCTGTTAAGGAAATAAGAAATGCCAGAAGGAATACACAAGGAGTCAGAATATTTAAACTATCCGGTGAAGAAAAAGTTGTTTCGGCTATAAAAATAGAAGATAATTTTAATTAATTTAGATGACTAAAAATATTGGTATATATCCAGGGACGTTCGATCCAATTACTTATGGACATATCGACATAATTGAAAGAAGTTTAAAAATTGTAAAAAAATTAATTGTTGCAGTGTCTAATGATGGCGGTAAGGAATATATGTTTTCTGCTGACGAAAGAATTTCTATAATAAAAAATTCATTATTTAGAGATTTAAAATTTAACTCACGTAACATCCAAGTATTATCTTTCAATACATTAACTACGTCTTTATGCAGAAAATATGGAGCTAAAACATTATTTAGAGGATTAAGAGCTACATCAGATTTTGAATATGAGTTCCAATTAGCGGGAATGAATAGAAAACTTGACAAGAAAATTGAGACAGTTTTTCTAATGGCAGATGTGGATAAACAAATAATTTCATCAAAATTTGTTAAGGAAATAGCTATCTTGAATGGGAACGTAGACAGTTTTGTTACAAAAAACGTAATTAGAGCTATTAAAAGTAAAATATGATAAAAAGGATTATTCCAATTTTTATTTTTATTTTTTTTATCACAGAGGTTAAAGCACAAGAAAATATTATGATCATGAAATTAAAAGATGGTGAAGTTGTTCTTGAATTATTTGGTGATGTTGCTCCAAACCATGTAAAAAGATTCAAACAATTAGCCAAAGAAAAAAAATATGATGGAGTAGTTTTTCACAGAGTGATAGATGGATTTATGGCACAAACAGGTGATGTTGAATTTGGTAATTCACTTTCAGAAAGTTACGATCTTAAAAGAGCAGGTACCGGAGGTTCTAAATATCCAAATTTAAAAGCAGAGTTTAGTAATTTGCCTCATGATAGAGGAACTTTGTCTATGGCTCGCTCACAAGACCCTAACAGTGCCAATAGTCAATTTTTTATATGTTTTAAGGCGTCTCCTTTTTTAGATAGACAGTATACAGCCTTTGGAAAAGTAATTGTGGGCATGGAATTTGTTGATTTAATTAAGAGAGGAGAAGGCGCTAATGGTGAAGTATCTGATCCTGACAAAATTTTAAGCCTTTCTTCTCAATAATATCTAATACTATACATGTCTTCCGAAAAGTTTTCTTTTCATCTTTCGAATGAAAACCATTCGGCAAGACTTGGTGTTATCAGTACTTATCGAGGTTCGATTGACACTCCCACTTTTATGCCTGTAGGAACACAGGGCACAGTCAAATCAATTTTTCTTGATGATTTAATCTCTTGCGGCACTGAAATAATTTTATCAAATACATATCATTTAATGATTAGGCCTGGCGTTGATCGAATAAAGAGAGTTGGTGGATTACATAAATTTATGAATTGTAGGCTGCCTATACTAACTGATTCTGGCGGTTTTCAAATTATGTCTCTATCAAAATTAGTCAAGATTGATGAAAAACAGGGTGCAATTTTTAATTCTCATATAGACGGTAAACGTTTTACCTTGAGTCCGGAGGATAGTATTAGAATTCAAAAAGATCTTAATTCAGATATTCTTATGGTTTTAGACGAATGTCCAAAATTAACTAATGATAAAAAGAAACTCATTAAATCAATAAAACTTTCAAGTAATTGGGCCGAGAGATCAAAAAACGAATTCGGTAATAATCCAAGAAAAGCTTTATTTGGGATAATTCAGGGGGGTATTTATAAAGATCTAAGAATGGAAAGTTTGGATAATCTTAAAAAAATTTCTTTTGATGGTTACGCTTTGGGTGGTCTGGCTGTAGGGGAAACTCAAAAACAAATGTTTAAGGTTCTTGATGACGTTGTTCCTTTTATGCCGAAAAATTTACCTCGCTATTTAATGGGCGTAGGTACCCCTTCTGATATATTGGGAGCAGTGAAACGTGGCATTGATATGTTTGATTGTGTTATGCCTACACGATCTGGAAGAACTGGTTTGGCATTTACATGGAAAGGCAGACTTAATTTGAGAAATGCTAAATATCAAAAAGATGATTCTCCAATTTGCGAAAATATGAGCTATCGCAGTCTTAATTCTTATTCTAAAAGTTATATTAATCACTTAATCAATTCTAATGAAATATTGGCTTCTATGATTTTAACAATGAATAATTTGTTTTTTTATCAAGATTTAATGAAAAAAATTAGGGAAGCTATAAAAAATAATATTTTTGGTGATTTTTATAACAAATATAGCAATATAATTTAATTTTGCTTGCAATTTGTTAAGTTTATAATTGAAAAAAAGATAAAAATATATAGTAGTATTTTTCCTAGGGCCGTTAGCTCAGTTGGTAGAGCACTTCCCTTTTAAGGAAGGTGTCATTGGTTCGAATCCAATACGGCTCACCAAAAAAGGTGCTTAATTCGCCCGATCATTTAAAATTCCTTGATATTTGAAAGATAAATAGTTTTGAGACGAGTGACGTTTGCTCTCTATGGCGCTACAGATTTTGTATAGAAACTGTATAGCCCAAATGTTCACGGGTTGTTCAAAACACAAATTGAAAGGAAAAAATGGTAATAAAACANGTTGAGCGAAGAGTAAGATTAAGTGATAGCCACATTAAAAAGTTAAGAGCAAAAAGANAAACTTTTTTCTGTCGGNGATAGTGAAGTNCCCGGGTTAAGGATTTATGTTGAAACTTCCGGGACCAAGAACTTTTATTATTGCTACAAGCCGAAGAACGAGAAAAATTGGGTGAGAATTAAACTTGGCAATTTTACGCTCTTAAATGTTCCGGGAGCTAGGGCTAAAGCAAAAAGATATGGTGCTGCTATACTAGACGGGAAGGATCCGGTAATTGCTAGACGAGAATTAAAAGCTGAATTAAATTTGCATGAATTAACCGAGCAATTCTATTCTAAAAGATTCAATAAGAACTATGGATATAAGCCAAAAACTATCAAAGTTGTAAAAACTTGCATTGATGTTTGGGTGAATAAAAAATCTATAAAGCCGGCGATTCTACAAGTACAAAAAGAAAATCCGTATAGCATTCAGCACAAAAAACTATCCTCAATCACTAAAGAAGATATGAAGGGGCTGCACGACATAATTAGATTAAAAAGCCCCTCCGTTGCTAACAAAGTGATTAAGTTTTTAAATGTTATTTTTAAGTACGGAGTTGAAGTCGGTGAGTTGGCTAAAAATCCTATTAAGATGAAGAAGAAGCACTGGTCCCCGGATAAAGAAGATAATAGAATTATGACCGAAACCCAACGTGAAAATCTTTTGTCTATTGTTCTAAAAACTGACGGAAGAACCGGCAAGATTCATTATAATTATTATACTGAAAAAGCCTTGAACCTGGTCGCTTGTTTAATAATTGCTTGGTGGATTTTAACGGGACGCAGAAATGTTAGTGAAGGCAATAAGATTAAATGGAAACAAATAAGCTTTCCATTAAAGAAAATATCTTTTGAAGATAGTAAGGTCGGTGCAAAAACTTACAACATAGGACCAAACGCATTAAAACTTCTTCAACTGATCCATCAGGAAAGGTTAACCTCCGGTCCGTTATTATGGAAGGAAAGCACGAAGGAGTATGTTTTCCCTTCTTATAATTTTGGAAAGAAAAACAGTAGGGGAGAGAAATGTACCAAAGGTTATTTTGGTTCAGTAAGAAGGACCTGGAAGAGAGTTTTGAAATTGGCGGGAATAGAATACATTCCACCGAAACAATGTCGTCATACCTTCTTGACCTTGCTGCTTGATAAATCAAAAAATATCATGGTTGTGAAAAAGGCTGCAGGTCATTCAAATGTCAAAACAACTGAAAGATATGCAAAGATACTTGATACAGAAGTTGTTTCCGGTTTAGAAAAAATGGACCAGAAACCAACGAAGGAATCGAAGGTATTGGAATTTAAGAAGTAGCCACTTGAGACTTATTGCTTTATTCTCAATGAATGGTCAAATTAGAAAGAACCGGGCGACCGACCGGTGATAGCTTTGTAATCAATATAATTTATACAAAAGTTATTGAATACAGAAAGAAATATAAATTAACTGCCTGGAATGCCTGGAACAAACTTGCTGAACACGAAGCATTCAAAGACTTAATGAAGAAGTTTTATAAAGGAAAAACGAATAAAGATTATTACATTAATAGAATATTAAATAATAAAACTGCTCGTGATAAGTTTTATATTAACAACATCAAACGGAAAGCTACTGGTATTCAAACCTTAGTCCGCACAAAACCTTCCGAATATACTCATAGAAAAAAAAGAAAATAATTAATTTTGAGACTACTGACCAAACGCTCTTCTTGTTCTAGAAGTCGCTTATGAGCGATTTACTAAACGAAAAACAAGTTGCCGAACAATACAACATAGCGCCTGGGACTTTGCGAAGATGGCGTTGGGCGGGTAGAGGATTCCCTTATCAAGTTTTTGGAAGACCGAAAGGAACGAAGCACGGCGGTATTGTTAGATATGACGTTGCGGAAATTGAAGAGTACAGGGCGAAGAATAGGAAACTGTAATGATACGTAAACCAGCAAAAGACGGGCTCGGGAATAACGTAAGGGACTACATATTTAATCCCGCAGAAAATANATTCGAGCATAAGGACGATTTAGTTCATGTATCGTCGTATGACATGAAGTCAAAAGAGCCGAAGCTAGGAAGTCCGGAACACAAACAGAAATTCCTGGGCAGGTATAAATCTGGTTATGTCGATTGGTGGAATAGAGACAAAAAAGAAAAAATAAATAATGAGCCGCTAGTAAGACAATTTAGAAACGATGATCCTAGTACCTATTTAACAAACGTTGATCAACAAAAGGGTATGCTGCTTGCAACAATTGAAGATGCAAAAAAACCGAAACCAAAGCCAAGAAAAAAAATAAATGCATACGCCGACATCAAAATCCCCATACCTACAGTAAATTATTCCCTACTCAAGGATCCTAAACAAGGAGCTCGGGAAGCAGCTATAGAGAAGTTAAGAGTGCACGCATTTACAAAATCTGAAAGTGATAGAGACAAAGGCATAGGAAGCCTGGCTAATACCACCGGTCGAAAGCTCAGAGCAACTGCCGCTAAAGATAGCTGGACAAAAAATCGGGAAAAAATTTATGAAAAATAAAATGGTTGCTAATCAATTAGTTTCGGAATCACAACTGAATGAGTTTATTGAAAAAGACTGTAAGCTTCTAACTTCAAAAGATCTTGCAAAAGTGCTGAATGTTACCGAAGCTGCGCTTCGCAAACAACGATCTAATAACAGATCTTTATTTCCATTTAGTAGATTAGGTCGGAGAATTTATTATCCAGCGGATCTTATTGTTAAGACCATACATAGTAATTT
>JGI12074J13106_1000014_pt1 | contig 21720 bp, 23 predicted proteins | sample DeeseametaMP2097_FD_13106 | JGI IMG/M metagenome (IMG submission 13106)
AAAATATTTTTACCTAATAAGTTTAATTCTTTTAATTCATTAATTGCTCCATTAATTATTTCAATAGACTTAGGATATTCCCCCCTAATGTAAAGGACCCCTTCATCACTTCCGATAATGTAGGCGCAAACGATCATTCCAAACAACACTTTTAAAGACTGTTTTTCAAGGAGATATCTGTCAGAGAAAGCTCCAGAATCTCCTTCATCGGCGTTGCATATAACATATTTTTTTTCTGATTTTTGCTGACTACAAAAGTTCCATTTCATTCCAGTAGGAAAGCCAGCTCCACCTCTACCACAGAGATTTGAATCGGTTATAATTTGAAGTATATTTTTTTTATCTTTTTTTAAAATTTCAGAAAGTAAATTCTTAAATTTTTCAATTGATGAAAGATCTTCTCCCATTAGTATACTTTTAGTAGCAAAAGTTACCGCATTAATATTATCACTACTAATTTTTTTTCCTTTTATTATTTCATCTATTTGATCAATATCTTTCCCGGAATAATTGTGTCCATTATAGTGAAAAGCACTATTTTCGTAGCACCGTCCTAAACAAAACATTTCGCCAACTTTATCTTGTCCCAACTTATTTGCTAACTTTCTCTTTAATGTTTCTTGAGTCTCTGCACACAAGCATGCGCTACCATTGCATACCCACGTTTTTTTTTCTTTGTGTTCAGGCCTTAAAAATTCATAAAAACTTTCAGCACCATGAATTGTTGATATACCAATATGATATTCTTCGGCTAATTGTTTAATTTGCTTAGTATCGTGAGTTTTTTTTGTAGTGTCGATTATCCTTTTGAACAAATTATCTTTTAAACCTTTTCTACCCGAAAGTTTACTTATGTTTCTTGACATATTAATTTTTTTTCAAAATACGATTTTCACCACAATAAATATTGAAAGTATCGGATTTTACAAAGCCTATTAAACTTATATCAAAACGTTTTGCTAGGTCGATAGCAAGACTAGTTGGTGCGCCCATGCCTACCAGAAGACCGATATTTGCCATAAGAGTTTTTTGAACTAATTCGAAGCTTAAACGACCGGAGCATGCAATAAATTGATTATTAGTGTCGAAGATGGAATTTTTAAAACTATGACCAATCACTTTATCTAAAGCATTATGGCGTCCCACATCTTCCCTGATTACCAAAATTTTTCCGTTTTGATCAAGTAAGGCACTAGCGTGGATCCCTCCAGTTTTTGAAAATTCAGACTGGTTTTGTTTTAAAAAGCTAGGAATTTTAGTTATTAAGGAGCTCTTAATTTTTGGATTATTTTTATTTATTTTTGTTTTACAAATGATTTCCAAAGAGTCCATAGATGCTTTTCCGCAGATACCGCAACTTGAATTTGTTAAAAAATTTCTTCTAAGATGTTTAAGGTCAAGATTTTCACCGTTATGAAGCGTAACGCGTATTTTGTTTTTTAATTTTAATTTTCCAGATTCATGACCTAATAGTTCGATCTTTTCAATTTCAGAAAAATTGTTAACGATTCCTTCACAAAATAATAAACCAATGATTAAGTCTTCGTCATTTCCAGGAGTTCGCATGGTGATAGAAATGGAATCGTCGATCCAATCGTTATTTTTTTTATAACGAATTATCATTTCAAGTGGTTCCTCGATGGATATCAATTCATCAGTGCTTGAAGGTTTATTTTGTTTATATTTAATAGACTGGTACTTTAAATTCATAGACCAAATAATATTAGAGGCTAGGATATTGAGCAATCTTTATAAATTGCAAAAAAGGTTACTTATTTCCAGGTTATAGGATATTTTTTTTTTAAAAGTAAACGATTGTAAATTATACCGCCAATAATAATTGTTATAGTGCCTACCATTACTGGAAATATTAAGAAATGAAATGATACATCACCAATCATAGCCACAATTACAGTACCTCCAGCAGGAGGATGTGTAACCTTAAGTGCAAACATAAGCATTGTGGCAACTCCAACTGCTAAACCTAAAGTTATAAAAGAAACTTCAAAAAAAGTAATAAATGTTATTCCAATTAATGCTGCTAGCAAATGGCCAAATAATACGTTTTTTGGTTGAGAATTTTTATTTTCAGGAAATCCAAAAACATTAATTACTGTAGAACCAAAAGAAGCGACGAGCCAAAAACCATATCCAGTACCAGATAAAATAGATTCATAAGTGATATATCCAAGAATTCCAATGGTAACTGCTGTGCCAACACCAGCTAATAGAGGTGGCCAACAAATTATTTTTTTAAAATTCATAAGGGCTGATTATTTAGAGCATCAAGCATTGTTTTAATAGGTAATAACAAACAGTCTTTTCTTGAAATGTTATTTTTACTCATTATTTTATTGAACTCTTTCCATTCTTTATCAAAAGAATTTACACTACGATCAAAGCTTTTATTTGCTTGGTTTGCAAAATTATTAATTTTTTCAAATGTTTTATTTTTTGCATTTCTAGATAATAAACTTGTGGAAGCTTGACAATAAATGCAGGATTCACACTCGTATTTAAAATTTGTGATTATATCTTTTTCCACAATTAAGTATATTTTTACAATATCGCCACATATAGAATTTTTTAGTTTTGAAAAATGAGTGTAGTTATCAAGGACACCGTGATTTTTGGTATTTGAAGCTATTTTTATGATTTCTCTGTCTATCATTCAAACTTTATTGTATTTTTTTAGCATTTATAATTTGTTTTATGAGTGAAAACAATATAGTCGGTGCAATCCTTGCTGGTGGACAATCAAAGAGAATGGGTAGAGACAAACCCTTTCTTATGTTTGATAGCAAGGCACTTATTGAACATACAATAGACAAAATAAAAAAGTATTTAAAAAAAATAATTATAATTACCAATCAAAACAACGAATTTTTTACAAAAAATAAATTAGTAACCGTTAAAGATTGTATTGAGGGCCAACAAGGTCCTTTAGTTGGTATATTAACGGCAATGAAGTGGGCAAAAAAAAATTTCAATGAATGTTTATGGGTAGCCACTTTTCCTTGTGATTCACCTTTTTTTCCCGAGAGTATTATTCAAGATTTTATTAAAGAATCTAAAAAAAATGAATCTTTGCTATTGTGTGCTAGTTCACATGAACGCAAACATAATATTTTTGGTTTGTGGTCTTTAAGCCTTTGTGACAAACTCCAAGATGATTTAATTAACAACAAAGTAAGAAAAATTCAGGATTGGACAGAAAAAAATAAAATAAAAAATTTGGAATTTAAATTTAACGATTATGATCCGTTTTTTAACATTAACACACAAGAAGATTTAGAGTTTGCAAAAAAGTTAAACAAAAGGATTAAAAGTGAAAATCAATAAAAAATTAGAAGATTCTTTAAATAAAATATTTTCATCTTCGAGTTACAAAATGGTAGATGTTAGCAGTAAAGAAATTACTCATCGTAAAGCTCTTGCTGTAGGGGAAATAATTTTAAGTTTGAAAGTAATAAAAATGATCAAGAATAAGAAAATGCCCAAAGGTGATCCTCTTGCTATTGCGGAAGTTTCTGGAATTAGTGGAGTTAAAAGGACAAGCGATCTGATACCTCTTTGTCACCCATTGTCCTTGGATCATATTTCTATTCATACAGAGATCGATGAATCAAAGAATTCGATTATTGTTTATTGCTTAGTATCTGCAAATTCTAAAACAGGCGTTGAAATGGAAGCTTTATCTGGAGTTAACTCTGCTTTACTTGCCATTTATGATCTTTCTAAAATTGTTGAACCAAATTTAAAAATTACTAACACAAAATTATTGGTAAAATCTGGTGGAAAGAAAGGTTTATGGATTAACCCAAGTGGGATACCAGGAAAAATAAAAAAAATATTGAATCTGTAAATGATTTCATATAGCAAAGCGATAAGTCTGATCAATAATAATTCGATAATATTACCAACAAAAAAAATTCCTATTGAAAAAGCTTTACACAAGGTTTGTGCTGAAGACGTTTTATCTACATCTAAATATCCTTCCTCTAATAATTCTGCATTTGATGGTTTTGCTTTAGTCTCAAAAGAAACAAAGGGATTAAATTCAAAAAAAACTAAAAAATTTAAGCTAATAAAAACTATTGCTGCCGGAGATAAACCAACAATAAATAATTATAGAAAAAATTCAGCTGTTGAAATTATGACAGGAGCTTTAATTCCTAAAAAATTTGACACAATTTTACCTGTAGAAAATGCTAAATACTTTCCATCTAAAGAAAAAGCCACTCATATCATCGTAGATAAAGAGGTAAAAAAATATTCATATGTAAGATTTGCAGGAGAGGATTATAAATTAAAAGATACCGTACTAAAAAAAGGTGAAGTAATTAAAGCCAATCATCTTATGACTTTTGCAACTCTTGGAATAAAAGAAGTTCCAGTAAAAAAAATACCAAAAATTATTATTTTTGGAACAGGTAATGAAATTGTTGATTATAGAATCAAAGGTATACCTCCATGGAAAGTTAGAAATTCAAATAATCTTTATTTTTATTCTTTTGGAAAAAGTTTAAACTTAGAAGTTATAGATGGCGGCATCATTAAAGACAATGAGCCCAGCAAACTTAAGAAAGCTTTAGAGAAAACAATACTTTCTGATATAGATCTATTTGTAACATCAGGAGCTGTTTCCGCAGGTAAATTTGATTTTATACCAAAATTTATGAAAGATCTTGGATTTCAAAATCAATTTAAAGGAGTAAAGATTAAGCCAGGAAAACCAATTATGTTTTCCAAATATAAAAAAAAATTATTTTTTGGTCTTCCTGGGAATCCCATATCGCTAGTAGTAGGTTTTAGATTTTTCATTTATCCTTTGGTTCGAAATATATTGGGAATGAAAAAAGAAAAAATATTTATAGCAAAATTGTTAAATAAGTATTCTAAAAAAAAGGATTTCACTCATTTTTTAAGATGCTCAATGACAGTAACAAACAAGGGGTTCTGTGAGTTAAAAATATTAAAAGGGCAACAATCTAATAAATTAAAGGCATTAACCGAGGCAAATTGTTGGGGTATTTTTGAAAAAGGGAAAACGAAATACAAACGAGGCGATTTTGTTAAGTGTTTGCCTTTAGTTCCTAGTAGCTAAAGAAATATTATTATGGTTTAATTTATTTATGTTGATAGATCCTTTTCAAAGAAAAATATCCTATCTAAGAGTTTCCGTAACCGATAGGTGTGATTTTAGATGCACGTATTGTATGGACGGAGATATGGAATTTTTACCAAAAAAAGATGTTCTATCTCTAGAAGAGCTAGATAGGCTTTGTAATACATTTATCGATCTTGGAGTAAAAAAAATTAGGATAACTGGAGGAGAGCCTCTGGTCCGAAAAAATATTATGCAATTATTTAGCAATCTTGGAAAAAAAATTGGTCACGAATTGGAAGAATTAACACTTACTACCAATGCTTCTCAACTTGATCGTTATGCAATAAATTTATTTAATAGTGGAGTTAGAAGAATTAATGTTTCATTGGATTCCTTAGACAAAAATAAATTTAAAAGAATTACTAGAGCTGGAGATTTCGATAAGGTTATTAAGGGAATTATGGCCGCTAAAAATACTGGACTAAAAATAAAAATTAATACGGTGGCTCTGAGGGGAATTAATGATAACGAAATTTTAAATTTAGTAAATTGGTGTGGTGAACATAAATTTGCATTAACCTTTATAGAAGTAATGCCAATGGGAGAAATTGGAGAAAAAAGAGCTGATCAATACATACCTTTAACAGAAGTTAAAGATTTAATACAGAAAAAATACAGTATCACTGATGACCCTCTAAGAACTGCTGGTCCAGCACGATATGTACATTGCCATGAAACAAATCAAAAAATTGGTTTTATTACTCCACATACTCACAACTTTTGCGAATTATGTAATCGAGTAAGAATTACGTGTACTGGAGAAATGTATATGTGTTTAGGGCAACAGGATAAGGCAGATTTAATAACACCTTTAAGAAAAAGTAAAAATAACCAATTATTGAAGGATGCTATATATAAAGCTATTTCAAGAAAGCCAAAGGGCCATGATTTTGTGATTGAGCGAGAAGAAAATGAACAATTTGTTCCTAGGCATATGAATATAACAGGTGGTTAAAATGGAAATTCAATTAAAACTTTATGGATCATCAAAAATATTAAGCGATAAAGATACATTAAATATTCAATTACCAGAAAATTCAAATATAGAAAAACTTAGAAATATTTTAACTAAAATTATTTCTGAAAAATATTCAAAGAGTAATTTAGAAAACTTACCAAAGACCGCAGCTTTCTTTAGTGAAAAGGATGAAGTTGTAGATGATAGTTATAAGCTAAGGAATCAAGAATTCATTTCAATTATTCCTCCTATTGGCGGGGGTTAATGAGTTTACATACAGCTCTTATTAAAATAGAGGAAGAAAAAATTTCCTCAGAAAAAGCAAAAAAATTCATTTCATCTGAAAAAAATGGTGCAGAATCTATTTTTATTGGAAAGGTTAGAAATGAAAATAGTGGAAAAAAAGTAATTGCCGTTACTTATGATGCTCATGACCAAGCTGTCATAAAATCTTTTCAATCAATTTGCAAAAATGCAAAAAATAAATTTGATAAAAATGCTAAGATTTTCTTAGAACATGCAAAAGGTTATGCGCCAGTAGGTGAAATAAGTATCCTGATAGCAGTTGGNTCAGGACATAGGGATGAAGCATTTAAAATTTGTAGATATATTCTCGAAGAAGTTAAACATCAGTCTCCAATATGGAAAAAGGAACATTATGCTGNTGGAAAAGAAGAGTGGCTTCCAGGACATTCATTAAGACCTAAAAAAAAAATANAATAAAATGACAAANGGTAAAGCTGATTCAGCAATTTTAATTGTTTTAATCGCAGGAATATTCTGGTCTTTTGGCGCATTGGTAGTTCGTTTTATTGAAGATGCGCAATCCGTTCCTTGGCAGTATCTCTTCTTTAGAGGCTTTACCATTTTTTTACTAATAAATTTTTATTTGTTTGTAAAAGAAGGAAAGTCATTTATTAAAAACTACAAAAAAATTGGAACTTCAGGAATTCTCGGTGGAATATGTCTAGGAATCGCAATGATGTGTTTCATATGGTCAATAACTCATACAACAGCAGCCGTTACACTTTTGATGTTGGCAGCGATGCCTTTTATAACAGCAATTTTAGGTTTCATTTTCCTTAAAGAAAAAGTTTCAAATACAACTTTAGTTGCAATAATTATTGCAGCCTTAGGAATCATTTTTATGGCCTTTAATAGTCGACAAATTGGAACTTTATTTGGTTTAATGGTTGGACTTTTATCAGCTTTAGGGTTTTCATTTTTTTCTGTTTCATTAAGGTGGAGGAAAAATACACCAAAATTTACAACTGTTGCAGTTGCAGGGTTATTTTGTGGAATCTTTTCTTTTTTTGTTTTAATTTTTAACGATACTAATTTTTTTACTACATTTAGAAATTCGTCTTTATCAGCTTTACATGGAACTTTGGTTTGTTCAGGAATGATACTTTATTCAATAGGATCAAAACATTTGCCTGCTGCTGATCTTACTTTATTATCTTTAACTGAGGTCTTAGGTGGTATTTTTTGGGTTTGGTTACCTATTTTTGGAATAAATGAAGTTCCAACAGCTAATACAATAATTGGAGGAAGTGTTATAACTTTTGCACTTTTGTATTATAGCTTGAATACTAAAAGAAATAGACGTTTTATCGGTTTGAATTAATTTTATATTTTAGCTTGGATTTTTTTTTAAAAATTCGATGTAATCGATAACTTCTTGAAATTTTTCATCTTCAATATCCTTATAACTTTTTTGAAATTTTGACTTGACGCAGATAGCTACATGAGCATACGGGTTTCTTCCTTTAGGATGATTGGGATGTTCAGGCAATTGGCCCTGTAAATAATCACCAGCTTCCTGTATGATTTTCCAGAGTTTACTTGCGTTTTCTTTATTCACACTTGCTCTTTTATTGTTTTATCTCATCTGTATCCAGTTATCCCACATAATCCTATAACCAAGATCCCTAAAAGCTTTTTCATTTTTTTTCAGTACTCGATAAGTCAGCGGCAGTTGTTGGATCAAGTTCCATACCCAAAGGAGTGACATTTCTTTGAAGTGGAGTAAAAGATGATTCTGGATTATCTTTAACTTTTCTTTGAGTCATTCTGTAGATACCAAACAATCCAATTAAGACATGAAAAATAATTAAAAAAATAAAAAAACCATTAGCTCCATACTGACTCATAAAAATAGTGCAAAGTATAGGACCAATTATTGCACCCATTCCAAATACTAATTGCAAACCTCCTCCAGCGGCTACGAATTTTTCTTTAGGAATAAAATCATTTGTATGGGCAAGATTGAGAGAATAAATGGGGAGTGATACACCAGCAAAAAGAGTGACAAATATAAAAAATGCCAACTTATTCAGTTCCCAATCTACAGCAAGATACATAAGTTCAGGAACAGATCCTACCGCGATAATAGCTAAGAGGCTAAAAAAGGCGGCTGTCAGTGAACAGATAACAATTATTAATCTTCGATCATGTAGATCGGAATAATATCCTATTGGCCATTGAAAAATAGCTCCCGATATAGTGATTAAAAATAATAATAAAGAAATTTCAAAAATAGTNAAATGCATTGTAGCCGAATAAACAGCCANCAAAGTAAATATTGCAGAATGAACAAAGCCTGTAAAAAAAGAACTAACAACACCCATCGGCGAAGTTTTGTAAAGGTCAGTTAATTTTATACTAGTTATTTTTTTAAATTTTGGAGCCTGTCGTTTTATAAGAAGTATGGGTACCAGTGCAANAGACCACATAAGAGAAATCAAGATAAANGGTTCATATTTTTCAGGACTACTAAAATTTAGTAACAACGATCCACACGCTATTGAAGTGAAAGTAATAAACATATACACGGATAATATCTTACCGCGCGTTCTTATTATTTGCTCGGTCATTAAGCCAACTTTCTGTGACTATAAAAATTCCTATTATGCTTACTCCAGTTATAAATCTCGCAACAGTCCATATAAAAGGATTAACAAAAACAGCATGAACCAAAACACTTAAAGAAGCCATGGAAGCAAAAGCTGCAAATACTCTGATGTGGCCTACTTTAGAAACTAAGTTTGGAACAATTTTGGCACCAGTAAAATATCCCAAGAAGTACGCTGACATTAGAATACCCGTTGCTAGAACATTAAAATCTTCTATTACGGATCTAACACCCAACAGGTTTCCTTGAAGTCCTTGAGCAACCATGATCATTGAATAACCAGTAAATAAAGCCCATGAATTTCTTAATATTTTTTTCATAACCGAACTGTAAGTATGCCTTCGTTAAGATAAATGCAATAGAATAAATTAAGGAACTATATTTTTTTTAGGGCCAATACAGAGTGTAATGCTATCGTAACAATGATCACAATTCCTCCTAAAATAGTTTCTGTACTCGGTTGTTCATGAATTACTAACCAGACCCAAAGTGGACCCAATATGGTTTCAAGCAAGAAGAAAAGGTTGACCTCAGCCGCAGTAATATATCTTGGAGCCAAAGTTATCAGAACAAATGGTATTGCAACGCACATGACGCACATGAGAGGAATAATAGTTAAGTCGTTTCCTTCTAATTTTAATTTGTCTACAAATAAGAGTGCAATTAATGCCACCATTAATTTACCCAGCATTGCCGAGGGAACTAGGCTAATTTTTTTTGCAGATCTTATGATTACAGCTCCAACGGCTAGACCAGTTGCACAAACCAAACCTAAAAAATTTCCTAAAAAATCCCCAGCATCTAACGCATCATAAAAAATGAAAATTACTGCTAATGTAGTAATTATTATGGCTATCCAAGTTTTTTGATCTGGGTTTTCTTTTAAGAAAATGAAACTAATTATTGCAGACAACATGGGTGCCAGAGCGATCATTATCAAAGTATTTGCAACATTGGTATTTTCAATTGAAATAACAAACATAATATTAGTTACGGTAAATGTTCCGGCATAGGCAACACCATGCCAACCATTATTTACAAGCTCGGAAATTAATCTGTTCTTATAAATAATTAAAAGGCCAACGAAAACCACAAAAAAAGGAATAAATCCTCTATAAAAAATTAAATTCCAAGATTCAATACTGGCTAATCGAATAAATAAAGAATCCGGAGTAATAAACACGATGGCAGTAAAAGCAAGTAACGTTCCCTTTTTTTGATTACTATATTGCATAATTGTAATTGACAATAATACATTAGAATGTTTAAATTTACACATAGCGCTGGGTTGATTCAGATTGCGGGCGCTTTAAAAGTCCTGCTAAAGCGATTATTTTAGACCACCGTTTTAGCCGGTGGTTTTTTTTGAAATTGATTTCAATTAAAAACCTGGTATTTAACCATATTGTGCACCCGATACTTATCGAAGCACTAAAAAGGAGAAGTAGATGGAAAATAAAAAAAGAGATTTAATTGAAAGATTAAATTCTGGACCTGTGATTTGCGCAGAGGGTTTTCTTTTCGAAATTGAAAGAAGAGGATATATGGCATCCGGACAATTTGTTCCGATGGTTTCTTTGGAACATCCAGAGGCTTTGGAAAATCTTCATAGAGATTTTCAACACGCAGGCTCAGATATTGTTCAAGCCTTTACCTACAACGGTCATCGTGAAAAAATGAGAGTGATTAACAAGGAAGAGTTATTAGAACCTTTAAATAGATCAGCATTGAAAATCGCAAAAAAAGTTGCAAATAGTCCAATTGGATCTGAATCTAATTTAATGGCTGGAAATATTTCAAACTCTAATATTTGGAATGATAAAGATCCTAAATCGCACATAGAAGTTGAGAAAATATTTACGGAAATGGTTGGGTGGGCTGTTGATGAAGGTGCGGATATGTTGATTGGTGAAACTTTTTACTATGCTGGAGAAGCCTATAAAGCTTTGGAAGTTATGAAAAAAACTAATCTTCCATGCGTTATTACAATTGCACCCATGGGTGAAAATATTATGAGAGACGGAGTTTCGATTGTAGATACCTGCAAAGAATTAGAACAACGTGGGGGCGACGTAGTGGGAATGAATTGTTTTAGAGGTCCAGCAACAATAATGCCTTACCTTAAAGAAATTAGAAAGGTTTTAAAATGCCATGTTGCTGCTTTACCTATTAGTTTTAGAACAACTAAAGAGCATCCAACTTTTTTCAATTTGCCGGATAATAATGGATGTACATGTCATACGCCTCACAAAACACCATTTCCTACTGCACTAGATCCTTTACAATGTAACAGGTATGAAATTGGAAAATTTGCAAAGGAAGCTTTCGACTTGGTGTAAATTACTTAGGCGTTTGTTGCGGAGCAAACCCAATGTTAATTAGAGAAGTTGCGGAGTCGGTTGGACTAAAAGTGCCAGCTAGTAAATATAGAGAGGATATGTCGACTCACTTTATATACGGAACACACAAAAGAATAGCAAAGCATATGAAAGATTATGCAGACAAAGCATGACTTATCTTGTCTTTCGAAAATCAGGTGAAAATTTTTAAAATCAAGTTAGAAATTTTTATTGCTGTATTTGTTATTTTAACAACTGATTTAGCAGCTCATGAATATAAAATAGGTAATTTAAAAATTTTACATCCTTATATTATAGAAACTCCATCGGGTGCTGTGGTTGCGGGTGGATATATGAAAATTGTTAATACAAGCAATCAATTCGATCGATTGAACGCAGTAGTAGTTAAATTTGCAGAATCTTCCAAAATTCATGAAATGAAAATGGAAAATGATGTGATGAAAATGAGAGAAGTAAAAGGCGGATTAAAAATCCCAGCTCATGGTTCAGTAGAATTGAAACAAGGAGGATATCATATTATGTTTATGAATATAATAAAATCTATGACCGCAGGAGAAACTTATGAGGGAATTTTATTTTTTGAAAAATCTGGCAATATTAAAGTTTTATTCAGCGTTGAAGAAGTGAGTTTTAAGTTAAAAGACAATTAATAAACAATGAAAATAAATTCAGTACGCGCTTTAATCATAGTAGGTTTTTCTATTTTAATATTGTCATTAATCAGTTTACTATTACCCAGTATTTTAAAAAAAAACTTTCAAACTCAATACTCCTCTGAGGCAAAACTAGGAGCCTCTTTTGAATTAATAGATTCTAATGGTAATAAAATAACCGAAGCAGCTTTTGTTGGCTCCCCAACCGTTTTGTTTTTTGGTTTTACTCATTGTCCTACTGTTTGCCCTCTTGCTCTGCATAGGCTGTCGTTATTGATAGAAAAATTAGGTAAAGATCAAAACAAATTAAAGGCTTACTTTATTACTCTTGATCCAGAACGAGATACCTGGAAGGTTTTGAACAAATATTTAACTGGTTTTAATAATAGAATTATTGGAATCACCGGAGAATCTGAAAAAATAAAAATCTTAGCAAAATCATGGGGAATATACTCAAAAAAAGTTCCACTTGATGGAGATAATTACTCAATCGATCATACCGCTTTAATCTTTCTATTAAAAAACAACGGAAATTTTTTAAAAACAATTGATTTTGAAGATGATTTTGAATTATCCTTAAAAGAAATCAAAAAACTTTTGTAATTCTAATTAATCTTTATTTTGAATAAGGTGTTCTGCTAAATATTTTTTATAACTATTACAGTTTATCATCTTGTGGGTTATGTTTCATAATATATAATATTTGAAGAGGGGAAAAAAATGCCAGAAGAAAAAATGGTTTCACATGCAAAGGTAGGTATTATTGGTGGAGGAATCATGGGAGTAAGTTTGCTCTATCACTTGGCAAAAGAAGGATGGAAAGATTTAGTTTTAGTTGAAAAAGGAGAGTTAACATCAGGATCAACTTGGCATGCTGCTGGTCAATGCCCTCAAATGATGGGAAGTTATAATTTAGCTAAAATTCATAAAGAATCTAACAATCTCTATAAAAAACTCGAAAAAGAAACAGAACAACCCACGGGATTTCATGAATGTGGAAGTTTAAGAATAGCTTACAAAAAAGAAGATTTAGATTGGTTTAAATATGTAAAAGGAATTTTAGATAATATTGGAGCTCCCTCAGAAATTATTTCAACAAATGAAATTAGAAAAGTTCATCCTTTCATTAAATTAGATGGAATACTTGGTGCATTCCATACACCAGATGATGGACATACTGATNCAACTAGCACAACAAATGCTATGGCTAAAGGNGCAAGAAATTACGGTGCCAAAATATATAGAAAGAATAGAGTAACAGATATTAAACATCTTCCTTCAGGAGAATGGAAACTAATTACTGAAAAAGGAGATATTATTTGTGAACACGTTGTTAATGCCGCTGGAAGTTACGGCCCAGAAGTTGGAGCAATGGTTGGATTAAAGAATATTCCATCTATTAACATGATTCACCATTATTTAGTTACAGACGAGCATCCTTCTATTGCAAAATTAGAAAAAGAATTGCCTGTTGTAAGAGATCCCCAGGCTTCGGCCTATTTAAGGCAAGAAGGAAAAGGCTTGTTAATTGGTCCTTATGAAAAAAATACAAAGTGCTGGGCTTTGAATGGAATGGATTGGAAATTTGATATGGAATTATTGGAACCTGAACTTGATAGAATTGAAGAACATTTAAATATCGGAATGAACAGAATACCTGAATTCAAAGATGTTGGTATTAAAAAAATTATTTGCGGACCCATTACTCATACGCCGGATGATAATTTTCTTGCAGGACCTGCGCCAGGTTTAAAAAATTTTTGGATGTTTTGTGGAGCGAGCATTGGTATAGCTCAAGGTGGAGGAGCTGGAAAATACATGGCTCAATGGATGATGNATGGTGATGCAGATATCAATATGTTGGAATTTGAACCAAGAAGATGCATGAGTTGGGCTAATAAAGATTATGCAATTAAAAAATCTTCTGACCAATATAGGAGAATGTATTTTACTCCGCTACCAAACGAAAGCATCGAAATTGGCAGACCCATGAAAACAACACCCATCTACAACAAGTTGAAAAATTTTGGAGCATTGTATTTAGATTCATATGGCTGGGAAAAACCTTGCTGGTTTGGAAAAAAAGGAATGAAAGAAGAATATGGTTTTAAAAGAACAAATGCTTTTACCTATGTTCAAAAAGAATGTGAAAACGTTCAAAATAACGTTGGAGTTTTAGATCTAAGTACTTTTGCAAAGTATGAAATTTCTGGCAAAGATAGCGAAACATTTTTAGAAAGATTATGTGCAAATCGCATACCCAAGAAAGATGGAAGTATTATTTTAACACATATGCTCAACTCAAAAGGTCGCATTCAAAGCGAACTTACTATTACTCGTTTTCCCAATAATCTTTTTTACGCTCTATCATCTACAGCATCTGAAATTAGAGATTTNGATTGGTTTAATCATCATCTTTATAAAAAAGAAGAAGTGAATATAAAAAATGTTACAAAAGATTATGGTGTACTTGTTCTTGCGGGACCAAAATCAAGAACGGTTTTGTCCCAAATAACCTCCCAAAATTTAAATAATAATGATTTTCCATGGTTAAAAGGTAAGGAAATTTTAGTTAACAAAATTCCAGTTCGTGCACTTAGAGTAAATTATGTAGGTGAATTGGGTTGGGAATTACATCACCCAATGAATCAAATGGAAGCTTTATACGATGCTATTTGTGAAGTTGGCAAAAAAGAAAATATAATCAATTTTGGAACCTATGCGGTGAATTCCTTGAGAATGGAGAAAGCATATAGAGGATGGGGCAGTGAATTAACCGGAGAAATAAGTTTGGTTGAAGCTGGCATGGATCGATTTTTTAATTTAAATAAAAAAAATAATTTTTTTGGAGCAAAAGCCTTACAGGACAAAGTACAATTTGGAGTTGACATAAAAATAGTTTATTTAGAAGTAGATGTTGATAATGCTGATGCAAGGGGGAACGAACCCGTTTATCACAATAACAAGATAGTAGGAGTAGTAACGTCAGGAGGATACGGTTTTAGAACTAAAAAAAGCTTAGCATTTGCTTACGTAAAATCAGATTTAGCCAAAGGCGGTAACTTAGAGATTGAAATTCAAGGTCAAAGAAGAAAAACAAAGATACTTGATAGGGTTGTCTACGATCCAGATAATCAAAAATTGAGAGCCTAAACGAATCCATCTAGACAATTAAAACGAAATAAAGCATATTCCAAATTTTTAGGGGAGATTAATGGCAACAAAAACAAATGCGCCTCCAAAACCACATTTAGGTTTTGGCACTAGAATTAGAAAGTCGCCGTTTTTTGAATCTACTTTGGCATGGGGATGTAAAGAATACACAACATACAATCACATGTATTTTCCGGTTTATTATAATACTCCAGAGGAAGATTTTTGGAGTTTGGTTAACGATGTTACTCTTTGGGACGTTTCCGTTGAGCGTCAAGTAGAGATTACAGGACCAGATGCATCGAAATTTACACAACTATTAACTCCAAGAAATTTATCAAATTGTGAAGTAAATCAGTGCAAGTATGTTCTAAATACAAATTATCAAGGTGGCATTCTTAGCGATCCAATATTATTGAGATTAGCAGAAGATCACTGGTGGTATTCAATTTCAGACAGCGATCTTTTACTCTGGGCAATGGGTGTTGCTGGTAATAACAAATACGATATTGAATTAAGAGAACCAGATGTTTCACCACTACAAGTTCAAGGACCAAAGTCACGTGCTTTAATGACAGATTTATTTGGATCATGGATTAATGATCTAAAGTATTACTGGAGCAAACAGACAGATTTAAATGGAATACCAGTAGTTGTTTCAAGGACAGGATGGAGTGGTGAGATTGGTTTTGAGGTTTATCTAAGAGATGGGAAACGAGGTGCGGATTTATATGAAAAGATTATGGCCGCTGGGAAGCAATACAAGATTGCTCCAACTGGCCCATCACAGATTAGAAGAGTAGAGGCTGGAATATTTTCTTACTTCCAAGATATGAGAGTTACAGATAATCCTTTTGAGATTGGAATGGATAGATTGGTAGATCTTGAAATGGAGGCGGATTTTGTAGGCAAGGAAGCACTTAAGAAAATTAAAAAAGAAGGAATTAAAAGAAAATTGGTTGGTATAGAAATTCTTGGAGACCCTATAAGCAAAGTTGTTCCACCGCAATATACACCCGGATACTTTGTTCCTGATCATTGGCCTGTATATGATGATAAAAAGGAAATTGGCTATGTTACATCAAAGTGTTTTTCCCCAAGATTAAAGAAAAATATTGGATATGCATTTATTCCTATTGATTATGCAAAAAATGATACTGAAATAGAAATTAGATCTCCTTATGCAAATTTAAAGGCAAAAGTCGTGCCATTACCTTTCTTTGATCCTAGGAAAAGAATTCCAATAAAATAATTTATGTATTTAAACAAAATCTGTGAGTGCCACGGATGAAATTTCGTGACATTTTACTTGCGCTATGCGCTCCATTGCTTTTAGGTTTTGGTTTTGCAATAGCAAAGCCTGCTATGCAGCAATTTCCCCCTTTTTTATTAATGGGTTTAAGATTTACTATTGCAGCTCTTATTTTAATTTGGTGGTTTCCTATACCAAAGAAACTACTTAAAGATTTATTTATAGTTTCGCTTATTGGAGGAACTTTAACTTATGGTTTAGTTTATACTGGTTTAAATAGTGTTGATGCATCGTCATCGATACTTCTTGTTCATACTGAAGTTCCTTTCGGAGTAATTATTGCTTATTTTTTATTTAAAGAAATACCAAGTATAAAAAATATAATTGGAATCATTATTGCTTTTTTAGGACTTTTTATTTTGTTGGGATCACCCAATCTTGAGGGAAAATTGGTTGGCGTCTTGTTATTGCTTTTTGGAGCATTTGCTTGGTCTTTTGGCATGGTTATCGCAAGACCGCTTAGTAAAAAAATAGGAGGATTTGCAGTTACAGCTTGGGTTTGTTTATTTTCTGGTCCAATGCTCTTATTAGGATCTTTTATTTTTGATGGAAATACTATCAATTATTTATTATCTGCAGATTTGGAAGGATGGGTAATAGTCGCTTTTCTCGCCGTAGTTATGCAACCACTAGCATACGGCACTTGGTATCAAGTCATGGCTCGTAATCCAGTTCATAAAGTTATGCCGATGATGCTATTATTGCCACTTACAGGACTATCAACTGCTATTTTTATACTTGGAGAAAAACCAACAAATCAAGTATTCATTGGTGGCGCAATTATATTATTTGGTATTGGCATGATATTATTTAGTAAGTCCAAAAAAAATATGGATCACGAGCATGGTCATCAATGATTGTAAAAAGATTAGAAGATGCATGTAATATTAATTTAAGGGCAAAAGGTTTTCCTAGTGAATTAATTGATAACGAACCTGAAGAAAAAGGTTATGAAATTTAATTATTGTGTTAGGGTAATATTAAATGATTGAGAAAAAAAATTTTTATATAAACGGTAAATGGGTATCTCCTTCTAAACCAAATGACTTTGAAGTTATTGACCCATCAACTGAGGAACCTTTTGCAATTATATCTCTTGGATCAATAGAAGATACTGACATAGCAATTAGTGCTGCGAAAAAAGCTTTCGAGACTTGGAGAGAAACTAGTAAAGAAAAAAGATTAGCTTTATTAGAAAAATTTGATCAAATTTATAATAGAAGATGGGATGAGATGGTCAAAGCACAATCAACTGAAATGGGAGCTCCGTTGGATTATGCTTCAGAAACTCACACAAAAATGGGTGCTGATATTTCGAAAAACATAATAAAAATTATAAAAGATTTTAATTTTGAACATCAATTTGATCCTAAGTCTAATAATCACATTAGATATGAGCCTATTGGAGTATGTGGGTTAATAACACCTTGGAATTTCCCAATGAACCAAATTGTATTAAAAGTTATTCCTGCATTAGCTGCTGGCTGCACGATGATATTAAAACCCTCTGAGATTGCTCCAATATCTGGCATTTTGTTTGCAGAAATGATTGATGAAGCTGGTTTTCCTCCTGGTGTTTTTAACTTAGTCAATGGCAATGGAGAAGTTGTTGGAAATCATATTTCTGGTCATTCTGATATAGATATGGTTTCGTTCACAGGCTCAACAAGAGCTGGAAAATTAATTCAAAAAAATGCAGCTGACACAATAAAAAAAGTTACCCTTGAATTAGGTGGAAAAGGTGGAAACATAGTTTTTGCAGACTCATATACAAATGCAGTAAGAGATGGAGTGAGAAATATAATGAATAATTCAGGACAATCTTGTGATGCGCCAACAAGAATGTTAGTTCAAAAGCCAATTTATGAAAGAGCTGTTAAAGAAGCTATAGATGAAGCAAATAAAATTAAAGTAGATGTAGCATCAAAAAAAGGTGATCACATTGGACCACTAGTTTCAAAAGTTCAGTATGACAAAGTAATAAATCTTATAAATGCTGGAATAAAAGAAGGCGCAACATTAGCTACAGGTGGACCTGATTTACCTAATGGTCTTAATAAAGGTTATTTTGTAAAACCAACAATCTTCACTGATGTAAATAATGATATGAGAATTGCAAGAGAAGAAATATTTGGGCCTGTACTTTCTATTATTCCATTTGAAACTGAAGAAGAAGCTATTGCAATAGTAAATGACACTTCATATGGACTTGGAAATTACCTACAAACTGAAGATAAAGAAAAAGCTAAAAGAGTTGCCAGAAAATTGAGAGCAGGAACAATTTTTATTAATGGTCAAGGAGCTGATGTTGGGGCACCTTTTGGAGGATACAAACAATCTGGAAATGGTCGTGAAGGTGGAATCTGGGGTCTAAATGAATTTTTAGAAGTAAAAGCTATAACAGGTTGGAAGTAATTTATTAATGGATAAAATTAATAAAAAAGATCGATTAAATTATTATAAATTTCTAAATTCACTTCCTAAAAAAATTAATAAATTATACTTTGGAAAATTAAAAGGTAAATTCAAACTAAATAACAAATCCAACAAAAAGAATGGTTTTGATCCTGTTACAAATATTGATAGAGCTATAGAATTATTTTTAAGAAAAGAAATTGGAAGAAAGTTTCCAAAAGATGGAATTGTTGGCGAGGAATTTAAAATGAAAAAATCGAAAAGCGAATTTTCTTGGACTATTGACCCAATTGATGGCACACGATCATTTATTATAGGGAGCCCAACCTGGAGCAATTTAATAAGTGTTAATTTTAAAAACGATCCAACTTTTGCTTTAGTTAATTTTCCTGCAATGAAAAAATATTATATTACCGGAACCAATAATACTTCTTATCTGGTAGAAAATAATAAATTTAAAAAACTCAAGGTAACGAAAACAAAATCGTTAAATAATTCAAAAATTGCTGGAAATTTTTTTGGTTGGTTGTCTATTAATCGACAAAGTAAAATTGCAAAATTAACAAAATTAATGAGGTATCCTTGCTCTGACGCTTTAAGTTATTGTCAATTATGTGAAGGAAAACTTAATGCTGTTTTACAATGTTCCAACAAAATTTGGGATATACATCCAATGATATCTTTAATTAAAAATGCAGGCGGTTATATTTCAACTTGGAAAGGAAAAGATCCAAGAGTTGGTGGAGATATAATTGCCAGTTCGAGCAGAATGTTGCATAAAAAAATTCTTAATATGCTTAAGCCTGTAGCTTAGTTTTATAAAGTTAGATTTCATGAAAACTAAAAACCTTTCTATATCCATACTAAAAGAAGCTCGAGTCGACGAAAATCGCACTCCATTTACGCCAGATCAAATAAAAATTTTAATTTCTAATTTTCCAAATCTAACAATATTAGTTCAACCATCAAAAAAAAGATGTTTTAAGGATGAAGAATATTTTAAAGCAGGCGCAAAAATAAAGGAAGATATCAGTTGTTCCGACATCATTTTTGGAGTGAAAGAAGTTGAGATATCAAAACTTATAGAAAATAAAACTTATTTATTTTTTTCGCATACAACCAAAGTTCGAAATTATATCAACCAAGCCACACAAGACAAAGCTATTATTTACAAGAAGGAACTTTTAAGAGAGATTATAAAAAAAAAAATTACTTTGATTGACTATGAAAATATAAGAGAAGTATCAGGAAAGGGATATCGGTATCTTGGCTTTGGGAGATTTGCAGGTATTGTTGGTTGTTACAATACCCTTAATCTTTATCTAAAATTACAGAAAGAAAAATCACTTCCAAGAGCTTTTGAAATCAACAGCTATGAAAAAATTAAAGAATTACTCGGTAAGCAAAATTTTAATAAGCTCAGAATACTACAAACCGGAAGAGGAAATGTTGCCAAAGGTTCTATGGAAGTTTTAAAACATGCGAATATTAAACAGGTTTCAATAAATGATTATTTAAATAAAAAATATAATGAAGCAGTTTTTTGTAATATTTCGACTAGAGAATATGTTGAACGGAGTGATGGCAAAGATTATTCAGTTCAAGATTTTACTTCAAACCCTCATGAATATAAGTCAAAAGTAAAAAATTATCTATTTGATACAGATATGCTTATAACTGGCCATTATTGGGAACCAAAATTTCCAAAATTGTTTTATCCAAATCAAATTAATGAATTTAAGAACCTAAAAATCATAGGTGACATTACCTGCGATATTAATGGGGCCGTACCAACCACCGTAAGATCTACAACGATTACAAAACCTTATTATTCAATTGATATTAATTCATTGAAGGAAATTGATTTGGGCGATAAAGGCATTGCAGTTATGGCTGTTGATAATTTACCGTCAGAGTTACCAAATGAATCAAGTGAAGAATTTGGTGAAAGTATTATATCAGAAGTTTTGCCCTACTTGATTAACAAAGATGACGGTCGAATAAATAGAGCTACCACAGCTTTGGAGGGGAAATTTTGTTCTTCATTTATTTATTTGGGAGATTTTATCAGATAGTTTATTTATTCTATGAATAATCGTAATTTATGGCTGTTAGCTTTAAGTCAAGTATTTGGTTTTACCACTGCTGCTGTTAACGTTTTTTTAAGTGGAATTATCGGTTCTCAACTTGTTTCAATAAAATCTTTTGCAACTTTACCACCGACGATATTCATTATTGGAACAGCAACTTGTACCGTTTTTGCATCTTACATAATGAGGAAGTTTGGTCGCAAGTTTGGCTTTATAAGTGCATCAATTGCCAGTTCTCTTTCTTCTCTTCTTGCGGCTTATTCAATCAACGTTGAAAGTTTTATCCTTTTTTGTATTTCTTGTTTGCTAATGGGGATGGGGTTGGCTTTTGTTCATCAATATCGATTTGCTGCTAGCGAAAGTGTTGATAAAGAAAAAATACCAAAAGCAGTTTCAATAATTTTGTTAGCGGGAATATTATCTGGTTTTATAGGACTTTATATTGCAAATTTGTCTAAAGATTTAATTATTGATCATCTTTATGTGGGTTCATACCTATCATTAGCGTGTTTAAATATATTACCAGCAATATTATTAACTTTTTTTAAAAATATAGATAAACCTGAAGAAAGCAGGTCTTTTGAAGGAAGAAGTTATAAGGAACTAATTTCACAACCAAGATTTTTGCAGGCAGTTGTCGCATCTGCTTTTGCTTATGCGATTATGGCTTTTTTGATGACGGCAACTCCCATAAG
>JGI12074J13106_1000035_pt1 | contig 15362 bp, 25 predicted proteins | sample DeeseametaMP2097_FD_13106 | JGI IMG/M metagenome (IMG submission 13106)
AAAAATTTAGGTTTTGTTCCAACAATGGGTGCGATTCATAAAGCTCACTTAAATATAATCAAAAAATGTAATAAATTATGTAATAAATCGATTGTATCAATATTTGTCAATAAACCTCAATTTAACAGAAAAACAGACTATAATAAGTATCCAAGAACTTTAAAAAAAGATATTTATTTGTTGAAAAAATATAAAGTAAATTATCTTTTCATACCATCATCGAAACAAATTTATCCTGATGGACCGAATACAAAAATCAAAATAGATTCCCTAAAAAAAAAATTGTGTGGAAAATTTAGACCGGGTCATTTTGAATCCGTTGTTGATGTAATTGATAGATTTATAAAAATAATAAAACCTAATAAAATTTTTTTAGGAGAAAAAGATATGCAACAATTGAAAATAATTGAAAGTTATATAAGAAAAAAAAAACTTAAGACTAAGTTAATTGCATGTAAAACTATAAGAGAAAGGAATGGTGTTGCATATTCTTCAAGAAATTTTTTACTTACATCAGAAGAAAAAAGAATTGCTTCTAATATATATAAATTATTGAAAAAAAATAAAAAAAATTTATTAATAAAAAAAATATCTTTGAAAGAAATTAAGAATGAAATATTAAATTTTGGTACAAGTAAAATCGATTACATAAAGATTCATAATATAAATAAACTTACAAAACCATTTAAAAAAATTAAAAAATTCAGAATATTTATTGCTTATTATCTTAAAAAAACTAGGTTGATCGACAATATTTAACCGTAGAAAAAATATGCTCCAATCCCCAAAAATGAAAGAAAACCTACCACATCTGTAATCGTCGTAACAAATACACTTGATGCTATAGCTGGATCAATATTGAACTTCTTAAGTGTTATGGGTACTAATATACCAAATAGTCCAGCAACTATCATATTTAATATCATTGCTACTGCAATTAAAATTGATAAATTTATTTCTTTGAACCATAATTGAACTATTATACCAGTTATAATCGCAAAAATTACACCATTTAAAATTCCTATAATAAATTCTTTTGTTACAATTTTACCAAAATTACCAGAAGAAAGTTCTTTTGTAGCTAGAGCTCTAATGGTAACTGCTAAAGTTTGCATACCGGCATTTCCTCCCATCGAAGCCACAATAGGCATCAAGAAAGCTAGGGCTACCATTTGTTCAATCGTAGCACCAAATCTACTAATCACCCAAGTTGCAAGTAGAGCTGTGAATAAATTAAGCAATAACCAATTAAATCTTCTTTTGGTTTTTTGAAAAACACTATCAGTAATTTCTTCATCTCCAACTCCTGCTAATCTTAAGACATCCTCTTCTGCTTCTTCTTTAAGAACTGTAAAAACGTCATCACCAGTGATCATACCAACCAGTTTATTATTTTTATCTACTACTCCAGCAGAAACCAAATTATAATTTTCAAATATATGACCGACTTCTTCTTTGTCTATGTTTACTGGTATTAAAACTTGTGTTTCATTCATTATTGAATTCATTTTAGATTCTCTAGGTGTACGCAAAACTTTAGAGGAAGGAACGGTACCAATTGGTTTAAAATTACTATCTACAATGAAAATTTCCAAAAATTCTTCGGGCAAATCTTTGTTTTCTCTAAGATAATCAATGGTTTGACCGACGGACCAATTACTAGGTATAGCCGTGAATTCTCTTTGCATTATACGAGCGGCTGAATCTTCTGGAAAACTAAGACCCTCTTGCAATAAAAATCTATCTTTTGGAGGAAGTTTGTCTAGAACTTTCATTTTCTTTTTTTCATCCAAGTTTTCAATAATTTTCAATGCATTATCAGATTCTAAACGTTTTAAAATATTTGCTATTGATTCTGTTGATAAAAGAATAAAAACTTCAGTTTGAATAGATTCGTTTAGTTCTATAAAAATTTCAGGATCAAGATTAAATCCCTCTAGTTCAATCAGCTTTGATCTATTCTCATAAACTAAATTCTCAATAATGTCAGCAGAATCAGCAGGGTGCAATTCTCTTAGCGTCTTATTTAAAAATTCTGTATCATTATCTTTAATTTTCTTGTTAAAAACACTGATGAATTCCTTGTTGAACTCAAAATTAACTTTTTTATCGGTTATTTCTTTTGTTAAACTCATAATTATATATTTATTAATTTTGAATTGTTTAGTTGATTTTTTTTAAAACCACAAACTTAAAATGAATATAGAAGTAAAAAACAGCATAAAGCCAGTTGATTATATGGAATCTATGAAAATACTGGAACAAAGGGTTAAAGACGTCTCATTAGGAAAAGAGAAGGAACTGTTATGGATACTGGAACATAATTCTGTATATACGTCTGGAACAAGCGCTAATAAAAAAGATCTAATAGATAAGAATCTCCATGTAATTAAAGCAAATAGAGGTGGAAAATATACACATCATTCACCTGGTCAAAAAATCATCTATTTTGTGCTAAATTTAAATAATAGAAAAAAAGATATTAGAAGTCTAATTAACAAAATTGAATCCTGCATCATTCAAATTCTTAAAGAGTACAACATAGAATCATATAATGATTCAAAAAATATTGGAATTTGGGTAAACAAGAAAAAAAAGAGTAAAAAAATTGCAGCTATTGGAATAAAAGTAAAAAAATGGATTGCGTATCATGGATTTTCATTAAATGTATGTAACGATTTATCAAAATATAAAGGTATCGTTCCTTGTGGAATCAAGGACAAAGGAATCACAAGCCTAAAAGAGATGGGAATAAATAATTATAGGGATATTGAAAAAGTCATTATAAGAAACTTTTTAAATATTTTTTTTTAAGAGTATTCTTAAAATAGTTAGGTGGTTCTGTTGAAAAGTTATATTTTTTCTCATTAATCAAAAAATTAATTTTATAAGCATGTAACATAAGATTATTCTTTTTATTTTTGCGAGTTTCTGATAGCCTGTATTTTGAATCTCCATAAATAGGATGTCCATGCATTAAAAGTTGTTTTCTTAACTGGTGCTTTCTGCCAGTTTTAGGTTCTAATTTTAAAAAAGAATAGTTGTTATTAGAATCTATCACTCTAAAGTGAGTTATAGCTTTGGTTTTAATTTTTTTATCACCCTCGTAATGAAATAAATAGTCAGAAAGGATTCCGCTGCTGTTTGAAAATTCTCCTACTGCTATACCTAAATAAGTTTTATGAATTTTTCTTAAACGAAAAAGTGAGGTGAATAATTGAGCATACTTTCTGTTTTTTGCAACAATCAGTAAACCGCTCGTCTCTTTATCAATTCTATGAACAGTGTATGGTGTAAAATTTACAAATTCTTTCGTCATACGTAAAATATCTAGAATATTTCTTTTCGAGCGTGTGCCAGATTGAACTGCGATGCTAGCTGGTTTATTTATCACAGCAAAATTTTCATTATTCTCAACAAAAATACTAGATGATCCGGAGATATCTTTAGCTGTAGCTATATATTTTTTTTTATTTTTTATATTCTTGTTCGCTGAAAAGTTAATATTGTTAATAAAAATCTCATCTCTTTTTTGAAGTCTATAGGAACTGTTCTTCTTCATATTATTTACTCTAATTTTTCCTTTTCTTATATTTTTTTCGATCAAAGACTGAGGAATCTCACATACATTTTTTTTAAACCATTTATCCAAACGAATATTAACGAAGTCATCAGTAACTAATAAAACTTTTTTCATAAAAATATAATAGAATTGAATATTGCTAATTAAAGCAACTAATAATATCTCTCATAAATAAGTTGTTTTTGTGCTATTTTTTTTTATCTACGGGCGTTGGTTTCTGACTCTCTACCGATTCCGGTAGTTTTTCGGGTTTCTTTTTTATATCAATTTTTTTTGCTTCCACATCCCTATCAACTAATTCGATAATGCTCATTGGGGCATCGTCTCCATATCTATAACCCGCTCTAATTATTCTGCTATATCCGCCTTTTCTTTTTTCATATCTTTGGGATAATATGTTAACTAACTTATTTACTGACGACCTATCTTGTAGCTTAGAAAATAAATTTTTCTTTGATTGTAGATCATTTTTTTTACCTAAAGTTATAACTTTATCAATTTTAGGCTTTAGTTCTTTTGCTTTAGGTAAGGTTGTTGTGATCTGTTCATATTTTATTAGGGAATTAAGCATATTTTTGAACAAAGATTTTCGATGTTCAGAAGTTCTATTCAACTTTCTATTGGCTAATTTATGTCTCATGTATTATATTATGTATTCTCTTCGAGCTTCTTTGATAATTGGACAATATTATCTGGTGGCCAATTCGGTATTTCCATTCCTAAATAAAGGGACATTGAGTTCAGAACTTCTTCAATTTCGTTAAGCGACTTTCTACCAAAATTTGGTGTTCTTAACATTTCAGCTTCTGTTTTTTGAACCAAATCACCAATATAAACTATATTATCATTTTTTAAACAATTCATTGATCTCACAGAAAGTTCAAGTTCATCAACTTTTCTCAATAAATTTCTATTAAATTCTGGTTCAATTACTTGAGGTTTTTTCTCTATATCTTTAGGTTCTTCAAAATTTATAAAAGGAGACAGTTGTTCTTGAAAAATTCTAGCTGCATAAGCTACAGCATCTTCAGCATCTATAGAACCATCCGTTTCAACATTTATAACCAATTTATCATAATCAAGGAACTTTCCTTTTCTAGCGTTTTCAACAGAGTATGAAACTTTTTTAACTGGACTAAACAGAGAATCTATTGGAATTAATCCTAATGGAGCATCATCTTTTTTATGTTTCTCGGCTGGGCTATATCCTTTGCCCGTGTTTGCGATAAGTTCCATATGAAATTTCTTATTTTCATCTAAATGGCATATAACATGCTCTGGATTTAAAATAGTCACTTCAGAATTAGGCTGTATATCCTTTGCTTTAACCTCACCAGGGCCCTGGATGTCTAATATTAATTTTTTTTGCCCCTCAGATGCTACTTTAAGCGATAGAGATTTTACATTTAAGACTATATCGGTAACATCTTCTCGCACACCTTTTATAGAAGAAAATTCATGAAGAACACCATCAATTTGTATATCTGTGACTGCTGCGCCTTGAATCGATGAAAGTAAAATTCTTCTAAGAGAATTTCCAATTGTAAGACCATATCCTTTTTCCAAAGGTTCTGCTGTTATTAAAGCTACAGATTTATCTTCGTTATTTTGTATATTTAACTTATTAGGTTTAATTAAAGATTTCCAGTTTTGACCTATTATTGTATTTTCCATATAAATTATACTCTCCTCCTTTTGGGTGGTCTTGAACCATTGTGTGGTAATGGCGTAACATCATCTATTGTAAGAATTTTAAATCCTTTTGCTTGAAATGCTCTCAAAGCTGTCTCTCTTCCTGAGCCAGGACCTTTTAATTTAACAGCCAAAGTCTTCATGCCATGTTCTTGTGCCTTGCCTGCTGCATGGTCGGCTGCTATTTGTGCGGCGTAAGGTGTAGACTTCCTCGAACCTTTAAAACCTCTAGATCCAGCTGAAGACCAAGCTATTACATTTCCATTATCGTCAGATATTGTAACAATCGTATTATTAAAAGTTGCATTCACAAATGCTATACCTGANGTNATATTTTTTATTATTCTTTTTTTAGNTTTTTTATTTATAGGTATTTTTTCAATTTTTTTATTATNNGGTTCAACTTTTTTAATCTTAGTTTTGTCCATAGGATTATTTTTTTAATGGTGTTAATTTTTTCCCTGCTATAGCNATCGCTTTTCCTTTCCTTGTTCTCGCATTACAATGTGTTCGTTGCCCCCTNACAGGTAGTTTTTTTTTATGCCTTGTTCCTCTGTAAGTAGCTAGATCTATGAGACGTTTAATATTTAAAGAGATTTCTCTTCTTAAATCTCCTTCAACCTTATAATTTTGATCTATAAACTCTCTAATTTTTTTAATTTCATCTTCGGTAAGACTATTAACTCTTTTGCTTTTTAGAAATATTCAATTTACCACATATATTGTCTGAAAATTTTTTTCCGATACCATGTATGTAAGTTAATGCAACGCTAACAATTTTATTTTGCGGAATATTTACACCTGCTATACGAGCCATAATTTGCTGAGATTAATTATCTAACGTCGCTATTTATATAATTACCTGTTGTAAAGTCAAGTCTCTAAGGAATAAATAATTCGACGTATTTCCTTAGAAATTAAAGAAATATCAATCAACGCATCAACTTCATGCAACAAATTTTGATCCCTGTAATAGTTCAAAATAGGTGATGTTTCTTTGGTATACATATCAAATCTTTTTCTTACCGTTTTTTCATTATCATCAGATCTTTTTTGTAAAAATTTAGGATCGCATAGATGATTTTCGTTCGTTGAAGGGTAATAAAATTCATTAAATATTAATCCACATTTAGAACATACTTGTCTACCTAAAAAACGTTTAATAATCGAATCTTTACTAACTTTTAAGTTAAACACATATGATATTTTTTGATTATATTTTTTGACTAAAACATCTAGATGTTCTGCCTGATTCATGGTTCTTGGATAACCATCAAAAATCAAACGATTATAATAGCTTTTATTTGATAAAACATTTTCCACCAAATTGTTAATTATATCGTCTGAAACTAAGAGGCCCTTATCTATTATTGTTTTAATTTTATTGATCAATGCGCCTTTTTTATTAATTTCATCTCTAAGTAAATCGCCCGTTGAAATTTTATATAAGTTAAAAACTTTTGCTAAAATGTTCCCTTGTGTTCCTTTTCCAGCTCCAGGCAAACCAAACAGTATAATATTCACTTGACTATCTTCCAAATTTAGTTTTTTTAATTAATGACTGGTATTGTTGACTCATCATCCTCGTCTGTATTTGGGAAACAGTATCCATGGCAACTACCACAACAATTAATACTGATGTTCCTCCCAAATAAAATGGAATAGGATATTTAGAAATTAAAAACTCTGGCATTAAACAAACTAAAGTTAAATACAAAGCACCAATTGTAGTCAATCGTGTTAAAATCTCTTCAATAAAATATGCTGTTCTTTCACCGGGTCTAATTCCTGGTACATAGCCTCCATGCTTTCTCAAATTTTCCGCAGTTTCTTTTGGATTAAAAACTATCGAAGTGTAAAAAAAAGAAAAAAATATTATACCTGAAGCGTATAACAGCATATACAAAGGCTTCCCTTGAGAAAATAAAGAAGACAAACTAATTATAAATTCTGAATCAGACAAAGCAAAATTTGAAAAAGTTACTGGCAGCAACAACAATGCTGAGGCAAAAATTGCAGGAATAACCCCTGCTGTATTAATTTTTAAAGGCAAATGTGATGATTCTCCACCATAAATTTTTGTTCCCATTTGTCTTTTGGGGTAATTTATTAAAATTTTTCTTATTGCTCTCTCAATAAAAACAATAAAGGCTACCGTACCTAGTAGTAATACAAGAATAAATAAAATCGTTGAGACTGACAAAGCTCCTGTTCTACCAAGTTCGAATGTTGTGGCTAGGGCACGTGGTATTTCTGCAACGATACCTGAAAATATAATCAAAGATATTCCGTTTCCTATACCCCTTTGAGTAATTTGCTCTCCTAACCACATTAAAAAAATAGTACCGGCTACTAAAGTAATTACCGTAGTCAACTTAAAAAACATACCCGGATCAATAACCACGTTGGATGAACTCTCAAGACCTACTGATACCCCATAACCTTGTGCGGTAGCCAACAAAACAGTTCCATATCTAGTGTATTGTGTAATTTTTTTTCTTCCTATTTCACCTTGGTTTTTTAAATTTTTAAAATAATCTGATACACCAGTTAATAGCGAAATTATAATTGAAGATGATATGTAAGGCATAATTCCTAAAGCAAAAATAGCCATTCTTTTAACAGCACCACCAGAAAAGACATTGAACATTCCAAGAAGTCCACGCTGATTTGATTGCATTAACGTATGTAAAGATTGAGCATCTATTCCAGGCAAAGGAACATAAGTTCCTAATCTGTAGACTGAGAGAATAAAAATAGTAAATAAAATTCTATTCCTTAAATCGTTATCTTTAGAAAGCGCAGATGATTTTATATTTGTATTTACCATTTAATCTAATCAGTGAATTCAAATTTAATTGCTTGCTACTTAATTAGTGTAACTTTCCCGCCCAATTTTTCTATTTTTTTCTTCGCCGAGCTCGAAATAAAATTTGCCTCAATATCAAATTTTTCTTTTATATCTCCTGATCCAAGTAATTTTAATTTATTATATTTTTTATTTATCAGATGAGATTTTTGCAAAGTTGATAGATTTATTTTACTATTTGGTAATATTTTTTTGTTATCAAAATTTTCTTGTATTTTTGCTAAATTAACCAAAGCAATATATTTTTTTATTTTGGTTTTAAAATTTCTAAATCCACGCTTTGGCAATCTTCTGTATAATGGCATTTGTCCTCCCTCAAAGCTTTTTATGGCTACGCCAGATCTTGATTTCTGCCCTTTGTGCCCTCTTCCCGAAGTTTTACCTTTTCCAGAACCTATGCCTCTTCCAAGTCTTTTTCCCGATTTCTTATTTTTAATATTTAAAGTATTTAACTGCATATATCTGTTCATGCTTCTTTACTTTTAATTATTTTTGAAATTTTTTTACCTCTTGTTTGAGCTAACAGCTTTGGAGAATTTTGGTTCTTTAATCCTTTCAAACAAGCTCTAAGAACATTTATAGGATTTGAGCTGCCCATTGATTTTGCTACCACATCTTGAATTCCGATTACTTCACAAGCGGCTCTTACGGGTCCTCCAGCAATAATACCTGTTCCTGNAGGAGCTGATCTTAATAAAACTTTACCAGCTCCATCCTTTGCCAAAACATCGTGATGTAAAGTTCTGCCTTCGCGTAAGGGAATCTTTATAAGATTTTTTTTTGCAGTCTCTGTAGCTTTTTTTATCGCGTCTGGTACTTGCTTCGCCTTACCTTGTCCTATACCAAAAGAACCTACCTGATCTCCAATTACAACCAGAGCAGCGAAGGCAAATCTTCTGCCACCTTTGACAACTTTTGTTATTCTATTAATTGAAACAAGTTTGTCTTTAAATTCACTTTTATTCATAAATATATCAAAAATCTATGCCATTTTTTCTCAAAACTTCTGCAAATATTTTTATTCTACCATGGTACCTGTAGCTACCCCGATCAAAATAAACTTTGTTAATCTTTTTTTCTAACGCTTTTTTGGACAACAATTCAGCCGCATAAACTGACAAATCGCTTTTTTTATTTTTATCATTAATGTCTTTTTTTAACGATGATGCTGAAACTAAAGTTCTATTATTATTATCGTCGATAATTTGTGCTGATATATTTCTAGAAGATCTGAATACAGATAATCTGAACCTATTTGAATTAGATTTTTTAAGCTTACGTCTTACTCTTTCAGCTCTTTTATCGTGAATTGATTTTCTCATAAATTATTATTTCTTTTTACCTTCTTTTCTCCGCACATATTGCCCTCTTTCTTTTATGCCTTTTCCCTTGTACGGTTCAATGAATTTTAATCCTTTGATCTCTGAAGCGGTTTTCCCAACCAACTCCTTGTCAATTCCTGCTATTTTAATAATAGTGCTCTTTTCTACTGTAAGTTTAATATCTTTTGGTATTTCATACGATGTATCATGGCTGAATCCCAATTGTAAATTTAATATACTTCCTTTTAAAGTTGCTCGATAACCGACACCGGTCAATTCTAGTATTTTTTCGTGACCTGTCGCTACACCAATAATTGCACTATTGAGTTTGCTTCTTGTAGTACCCCACATCACGTTTGATTTTTCATTTTTATCAATTAATTTTAAAATCAGATTATTGTTGTTCGATATAGTTGCGGTAAAAATTTTATCATTAATGCTAAGCTCTCTGGAGCCTTTAGGGCCAGTCAAGACAAGCTTACCAGTTTCAATTTTAATTTTTGTATCTGTTGGAATCCGAATTGGTTTTTTACCAAGTTTAGACATAAATATTTAAAATATCCTACAAATTATTTCACCGCCAACGTTTTGATTTCTTGCTTCACTATCAGTCATAATTCCTTTTGAAGTGGATAAAATTGCTAAACCTAATCCATTTTGGATTTTTGGAATACTATCTGCTTTTGCATAAATTCTTCTTCCTGGTTTTGATATAATTTTAATTTCCCTTATTACCGGTAAACCATTACTATACTTTAAATCAACAGATAAAGTATTCTTGTTATTAGAATCTGATAAGAGCTTATAGTCAGAAATGTATCCTTCTTGTTTTAAAACTTCTAAAATTCTTATTCTAAATTTAGAGTTAGGTATAGTTACATTTTTCGACATTCTCATTTGAGCATTTCTTATTCTTGTTATCATGTCGCTTATCGGATCTACAAAAGTCATATTTTCATTTTCTCCTTTTTTTACCAACTTGATTTTGTCATACCTGGAATTTTTCCTTTTGACACTAATTCTCTAAGAGCTATCCTAGAAATTCGAAGCTTTCTATATACGCCATGTGCTCTACCAGTAATTTCACATCTATTTCTAATTCTTACTTTGGCTGAATTTCTTGGTAATTTTGCAAGTTTAATTTGTGCTTCAAATCTTTCATCCAAACGTAATTTTTTATTTTTAATTATCTTTATCAAAGATTGTCTTTTCTTAAAAAATTTATTTGCAAGTTTAATTCTTTTTAAATTTCTTTGTATTACACTTGTTTTTGCCATAATCTCTCAATTAATTTTCTTTTTATTTTTTGATTTGATAAATGGAAAGTTCATAGCTTCCAATAGTTCTAATGTAGCGGCTATATTCTTTCCACTTGTTACCAATATTACGTCCATACCTCTAATTCGGTCTACTTTATCAAAATTAATTTCAGGAAAAATAATATGTTCTTTGATACCAAAACTATAATTTCCAAATTTATCAAATCCATTTGAATCTAATCCTTTAAAATCTTTTATTCTTGGCAACGCAATGTTTACAAGTCTATCAATAAATTCATACATTTTGTAACTTCTCAAAGTAACTTTGACTCCTGCGGTGCTGCCTTTCCTGGTTTTAAAATTAGAAATGGATTTTTTAAATTTTGTTACAATTGGTTTTTGACCACTTATTAGCGCCATATCTTCAATACAATTCTGGATCTTCTTTTTGTCACTGGATTCAGATCCTAGACCCATGTTCAAAACAACTTTTAAAAATCTTGGAACCATTAGTTTATTTTTCATAGAAAATTTTTTTTGTATATTTTCTACAACTTCTTTATCGTACTGTTTTTTAAGTCTTGGTATCATTTTTTATCAATATTTTTTTTGTTTTTATCTTCTGTTTCTAAATTTTTTAAATTAGAAATGTGAATAAAATTTTCCTTTGAAATAATTCCACCTTTTTTTTCTTTTGTAACTTTTTCATGTTTTTTAACTATATTTATTCCTTTCACTTTTGCTTTATTTTTTTGCCTCAAAATTTCAATTACTTCTCCCTTTTTCCCTTTATCTTTGCCGTAAATTATTTCAACCTGGTCACCTTTTCTAATCATTTCTTTATAAAACCTCGGGTGCTAATGAAATTATTTTTGTTTGGCCTTTAGCTCTTAATTCTTTTGTAACAGGACCAAAAATTCGTGTACCAATAGGCTCACCTTTATCATCGGTAATAACAACAGCGTTATTGTCAAATTTAACTTTACTTCCATCTACTCTATGTATTGATTTTTTTGTTCTTACTATAACAGCTTTATGTACAGAACCTTTCTTTATTTTTCCATTGGGAATAGCTTCCTTTACACTAACAACAATGTTGTCACCAATCGAAGCATATCTTCGCTTTGTGCCGCCTAAAACTTTAATACACTCAACTATTCTTGCTCCCGTATTGTCTGCAACATCTAACTCGGTCTGTATTTGTATCATTTATTTGAAATTACCTCCCATCTTTTTTTTTTTGAATAAGGCTTTGATTCAATTATTTCTACGTTGTCGCCAATTTTAAATTTATTTTTTTCATCATGAGCATGATATTTCTTTGTTGAGGTTATCACCTTACCAAAAAAAGGATGAACGTACTTTCTTTTTACTAAAACTGTTATTGTTTTATCATTCTGATCTCTAATTACATTGCCGTTTAATATTTTCTTGCTCATGCTAGCCCTTTTTTTTTAACTCAGTTAAAAGTTTTGCTATATCTTTTTTCATTTTAGAAACTTTTGAGGTATCTTCAAGTTGACCATTAACTTTTCTAAACCTAAAATTAAATAAATCTTTTTTTAATAAATTGACTTTGTATTTCAGTTCATCAATGGTTAGTTTTTTGATTTCTTTGTTTTTCATAATTATTAAAATCTCTTTATAAATTTAGTTTTGATTGGTAATTTAGCTGAAGCTTTATACAATGCTATTCTAGCAACACTTTCGCTTACACCATCTACTTCGAAAATTATTCTTCCAGGTTTCACTCTACAAATCCAAAATTCAGGTGAACCCTTTCCTTTCCCCATTCTCACCTCTATGGGTTTTTTTGAAACTGGTATATTTGGAAAAATTCTTAACCATACTTTTCCAGTCCTTTTCATATATCTCGTTAGAGCAACTCTAGCTGCCTCAATCTGTTTCGATACTATCCTGTCTGGTTCTAACGCTTTAAGACCATAAATACCATAATTTAAAATTTCACCCCTATTAGAGCTACCGTGAATTCTTCCCTTATGGGATTTTCTATATTTTGTTCTTGTTGGCTGTAGCATTATTGACTTCTTTCTTGTTCAAATTATTTTTTTCACTTAAAAAAACTTCACCTTTATAGATCCACACTTTGATACCGATTAAACCATAAGTAGTTAAAGCCTCAGATTCGGCGTAATCAACATCAGCTCGCAATGTGTGTAATGGAACGCTTCCATCTCTTAACCACTCTGTCCTAGCTATCTCGTTTCCTGCTAATCTTCCGGCCAGACAAACTTTGATGCCTTTAGCTCCTAATCTTAACGCTGATTGCATTGCCCTTTTCATAGCTCTTCTATAGGNTATTCTTTTTACTAATTGTTGGGCTATATTTTCAGCAACAAGGAAAGCGTTGAGTTCAGGTTTTTTTATTTCCTTTATATTTAAACTTATTTCGCTACTTGTTATTTTTGTAAGGTTTTTCTTTATCTTATCAACATCAGATCCCTTTTTACCGATAACAAATCCTGGTCTTGATGTATAAATGGATATAATGCACTTTTTTGCTGTCCTCTCAATTATAACTTGAGAAACTCCTGAGTTAACAATGTTCTTTTTAATGTAATCTCTGATTTTATAATCTTCAATTAAAAGTTTTCCATATTGCTTTTTTTTTGCAAACCAGACAGAATCCCAGCCTCTATTAATTCCAAGTCTTAAACTAATTGGACTAACTTTTTGTCCCATGTAATTTCTCCTTTTTGTTTATTTTTTCCGCAAGTATAATAGTAACATTGCTATAAGGTTTTTTTATTGCGCTGGCTCTGCCTTTGGCTCTTGCTCTAAATCTTTTCAATACAATAGACTTGCCAGCGTAAGCTTCCCTGACATATAAATTGTCAATATCATATTGATAATTGTTCTCTGCATTTGCTATTGCTGATTGAACAGTTTTTCTTATGTCGGAAGCTATTCTTTTTCGTGCGAAAGACAAATCTCTAATAGCTATATCAACTTTTTTCCCGCGAATATTTCTCAACAAAAGATTTATTTTTCTTGGACTTGATCTAACATTTTTATTTACTGCTTTTGCTATATTTTTATTTTTTTGCATCGCTAGAACCTTCTTTAACTTTTATATTTTTTGATGTTGTGCCAGAGGAAGCGGCAGGTTCCGCTGACCTTACAACAGTAGCAGTTTTTGCTTTTTCTTGAGCGACTTTTTTATCCGCTGGAGTATGTCCAGAAAATTGTCTCGTAGGAGAAAATTCACCTAATTTGTGACCTACCATTTCCTCAGAAATTCTTATAGGTATAAATTTTTTTCCATTGTGTATCAAAAAACTATGACCAACAAATTCTGGTATAATTGTTGATTTTCTTGACCAAGTTTTAATAGGAATTTTGTTAGTTTGGCCCTTTAATTTTTCAACTTTTTTAATTAAACTAGGATCCACAAATGGACCTTTCCATATAGGTCTGGACATAAATTAATCTCTTTTTTTTCTTCTCATTATTATATATTTATTTGTCATTTTATTTTTTCGAGTTTTTAAGCCTTTTGCTGATTGTCCCCATGGTGAAACTGGACTCCTTCCTCCAGATGTTTTTCCTTCTCCGCCTCCATGAGGGTGATCAACTGGATTCATGGCAACGCCTCTTACGGAAGGTCTCTTACCTCTCCATCTATTTCTTCCAGCTTTACCAATTTTGACATTTTGATGATCGCTATTAGATACGGATCCAATAGTTGCTCTTGCTGAATTAATTACTTTTCTTACCTCTCCTGATGCAAGTTTAATAATACAATAATTTTCATCGGTTCCTGAAATTTGAGCCGATGAACCAGCCGAACGAACAAGTTTACCCCCAGAATTTGGCGCTAATTCAATATTATGTATATCGGTGCCAGCAGGAATATCGGATAATGGCATACAATTTCCAATATTAATTTCTTTATTTCTTCCCGAAACAATTTCGTCTCCAATTTCAATTTGATTTGGTGCAAGAATATAATTTGTTATTCCATCTTCATATTTTATCAAGGCTAGATATGCTGAGCGATTTGGATCATATTCAATTCTTTCAATTTTTGCTTTTAAATCATCTTTTTTTCTATAAAAATCTACAAATCTATATTTATTTTTATGTCCAGCTCCCTTGCTTCTTGAAGTAATTCTTCCTAAATTATTTCGTCCACCTGTTGAGGTTTTTCCAAAAGATAATGTCTTGAGTGGTTTTCCTTTCCATAGGTTCTTTCGGTCGACTAAAACAGTTCCTCTCGTAGATTTTGTGTATGATTTAAAAGTTTTTAATGACATAATGTTAAATTCCTGTAGCCAAGTCAATGCTTTGCCCCTTTTTCAACGTTACTATTGCTTTCTTATATCCTGATTTAAATGACTTCTTGCCTTGAACCAACTTTATCTTTCCCTTTAAGTTGATTGTATTTATTTTGATAACATTAACCTTAAATATTTTTTCAACACTCCGTTTAATAGAATTTTTGGTAGCATTTCTGTTTACTTTGAAAACTAATTTATTAAATTCTGATAAAGAAGTTGCCTTTTCGGTAATATTTGGAGAAATAATCGTGTCTAATAAATTAAATTTTTTCATTTTGAAAGTCTATCTTGTAAAGTTTTAATTGATGTAATGGTAAATATGACATTTTTATATTT
>JGI12074J13106_1000049_pt1 | contig 13671 bp, 13 predicted proteins | sample DeeseametaMP2097_FD_13106 | JGI IMG/M metagenome (IMG submission 13106)
AGAAAAGAATAAGATAATAGTGGATGCAAAAGTTCGCGGAAACATCGAAGCTAACGATTTGGATACACATTCAAATTCAATCATAGATGGAAATATTAAATGCAAAAATGTTTCCATAGGCGGAAAATTAAAAGGCAATATAAAATCTGATAAAATTAATATAAAAAAAACCGCTGAAATTGAAGGTTCTCTCAATCAGAAAACTTTATCGATTGAGGAAGGTGCGTTTCTCAAAATCAAAACGGAAACGTATAAGTAGTAACTAGAATTCCCATTTGCTAACTTTGCTGTACAGAAAATTTCTGAATGCGATTATGCGCGCCACATTTTTAAGTGACTGCGGATAAACAAAGTAAGCTTCTGTTTTAGGTCCTTGAATATGAGGCAAGACTTTCACAATATTTGGTGTGGACACTGTTATATAATCAGGAAGAGCTGCCAAGCCAACTCCGCTCTGCACTGCCAACAACAGACCATAAATGCTATTTACTTTCATAACTGGTTTTCTTTTTCTATTTTCCTTCATTCCCAATTTTAAAGCCCAGTCAGGATTAAAAACTGGAGAAGGTGTTCCTCTACCAAAAGAAATAAATTTATGTTTATTTAATTCCGCTATAGTTTTTGGATACCCGTATTGTTCTAAATATTTAGTTGAGCCATATATATGATAATTAATATCAATCAATTTTTTTTGAATGTAGTTTAATTGTTTTGGACGTCTCATCCAAATACCTACATCTGCCTGCCGTGTACTCAAATCTAATTCTTTGTCATCAAAAATTAATTCTACCTCTATTTCTGGATTTAATTTCATAAATTCTTGAATTCTGGGTGTCAACCAAATTGTGCCAAGAGTAACTACGGTAGTTACAGTCAATTTACCACTTGGTTTATTTTTCTTATCCATTAAAGTGGATTCAACATCCTTTAACTTTGCAATAACTTCACTTGCTGTTTTAAATAAATATTCTCCATTTTCAGTTAGTGATAAACCTCTTGCGTGTCTTTCAAACAAAAGAGTTTTTAATTCATATTCTAATGATTGAATTTGTCTACTAATTGCAGATTGACTTAAATTTAGTGAATAGGTTGCTTTGGTAAAATTTCCTGCTTCGGCAACTGCATAAAATATTTTAAGTTTATCCCAATCCATTCTACTTGCTCAAATCTACCAATGTTCTTCCTGCGATTTCACCTTTTAAAATGCTAGGAAAAATATCTAATAATTCTTCCAAATTAACTGTTTTTGTATATTTTTCTATAATTTTGAAGTCTATAAACTTAGATACTTCAGACCATATAAACTCTCTTCTTTTTTTGCTAACCATTACTGAATCAATTCCCCAAAGTTTTACGCCTCTAATTATAAAGGGCATGACCGTCGTATGAAGCTTGTAATCGGACGCTAATCCGCATGCAGCAACAATTCCGCTCGGTCTAGTATGTGAAATTGCTTTTGCTAAAATATTACCCCCAACAGTATCAACCACTCCATCCCATAACGCTTTATCTAATGGTCGATTTTCTTTTTCCATTTCCATTCTACTTATTACTGTTGATGCTCCTAATTCTTTTAAGAAATTTATCTTATCTTTTTTACCAGTAACCGCTGTAACCTTATAACCCATCTTTGATAAAATCATAACCGACATACTTCCAACTCCACCTGTGGCACCAGTTACTAATACATCGTTTACTTTTTCCCCTAACAATAGATCTTCTCTAGCTTTTATTGCAAAAGCACAAAGCAAAGATGTAAATCCGGCTGTCCCAAGAATCATTGCATTTTTACTTGAAATGTTTGCTGGTTTCTTCAACAATAATTCGCTTTTTACTTTTACAACTTGAGAATAGCCACCAGGATATATTTCTCCTACTCTGCAACCAGTCAAAATTACTTCGTCACCTGTTTTAAAATTTGTAGAATCGCTCTCTATAACCTGTCCCGAAAAATCTATACCAGGTATGTGAGGATATTTTTTAACAAGCTTGCCACCATTTTTTAATATTAATGCATCCTTGTAATTTAAACTTGAATAATGAACCTTAATCAAAACGTCACCATTTTTAAAAAAGCTTTTGTCTAGAATTTTTATTTCTCGAGAAAATTGTTCTCCAGATTGATTAAGGACTATGGCTTTAAACTTTTCATTCATGTTAAAAATTAAGGACCAAATGTTAATAAATATTAATCTTTGTTAATATATCGCAAGTAGCGGTTTTGAAAACTCAAATCATCCTTGAAAGCCCCAAGGAAATAGTTGGTTATGGTTGTTGTGTTTTCTTTTTTGATTCCCCTATTAGTCATACATTGGTGTACAGCATCGATGGTTACCGCAACACCTCTTGGCTGCAAAACATCCATTACAGTTTTCGCTATTTGCATTGTTAGACGTTCTTGTGTTTGTAATCTTTTTGAAAAAGCTTCGACAACTCTTGCTAGTTTACTTAAACCTACCACTTTCTTTGATGGAATATACGATACATGGGCAACACCTATAATGGGAGCCATGTGATGTTCGCAATGGCTTCGTATGCTAATATCTTTTTCTATTATCATGTCATCATAACCTTCCACCTCGTTAAAAGTTTTTGTTAAATATTCTGTTGGATCTAGATCGTAACCTTGAAAATATTCTTTATAAGCTTTCACAACTCTCTTCGGCGTTGATCTTAAACCTTCACGCTCTGGATTTTCCCCGATCCACTCAATAATTGTTTTGATAGCTTCTTCGACCTTTTCGTCTGAAATTTCCTGTTTTTTATTGTTCTTTTGTTCGGTGTCTTTCACTAATTTCATGTTAATAACGTCGTTATTATTTTAAATATATATATAATGCAATTAATGTTTAAAAAAAGACATAGTATTAAAGAAATTGAGGAAGGCAAGTTTTTATCACCAAAATTCGACGAAAATGGCCTAATTCCGGTAGTTACTACCGACTTTAAAAATGGCGACTTACTAATGCACGGATACATGGATTATGAAGCTTTAAAAAAAACTATAGAAACTAAGGAGGCGCATTATTGGAGCCGTTCCAGAAAAAAAATATGGCATAAAGGTCAGGTGAGTGGTTTCGTACAAAAAGTAAAAGAAATTAGAATTGATGATGACCAAGATTCTGTTTGGTTGTCTGTAGATATTGGCGATGGAGCTAGCTGTCACGTAGGTTATCGTTCTTGTTTTTATAGATCTATACCTTTGGGAAAAATCAAAAACGAGGAAGAATTGGAAATGGAATTTAAGGAAAAAGAAAAAACTTTCGATCCCAAAAAAGTTTATAAAGATGGATCAAATCCAACTAAGCTATAATTGATAACGAAGCTTCGAAAAAAATAACTCTTGTTTTTTAAATTTAAATTTACATATTGCCATAACGAGGACCTCCGCCACCTTCTGGAACAACCCACGTAATATTTCGAGAGGGCTCTTTGATGTCGCAAGTCTTACAGTGTATGCAATTTTGCGAATTAATAATAAATTTTGGATTTTGATTTTCCTTATCATTTTTAACTTCATATACCCCAACAGGACAATATCTCTGCGCAGGTTCATCAAACTTCTTGAGGGTATAATTAATTGGTAAACTGGAGTCATTCAATTGAAGATGAACAGGTTGATTTTCTGTGTGGTTTGTGCCTGTTAAATAGACTGAACTAGTTTTATCAAAAGTAATTTTTCCATCAGGTTTTGGATAATCTATTTTTTGCATTTGATTAGCTGGTTTTAAAGCTTCATGATCAGCATGCTTGTGATTTAAGGTTAAAGGTGACCTTCCTCTGAATAATATCTGGTCCAAACCTGTATAAATAATTCCTAAAATCAAACCCCAGCTAAAACTTGGTTTCACATTTCTAGCTGTATATAATTCTTTGTAAACCCAACTCTTTTGAAATTTTTCTTCATAAATTGTTAAATCTTTTTTATTTTTTATATTTTCTATTATTGTTTCGGCTGCAATAATTCCACTTTTCATAGCTGTATGAGATCCCTTAATTTTTGGCATATTTAAAGTTCCAGCATCACATCCAATTAATAATCCACCTGGCATATGCATTTTAGGTAAACTCTGAAGACCTCCTTCAATTAGAGCTCTTGCTCCAAAGGCAATCCGTTTTCCTCCCTCCAGCATTTTTCTAATATCTTTATGTGTCTTAAATCTTTGAAATTCATCAAAAGGTGACAAATGAGGATTTTGGTAGTCAAGGCCAATAACATAACCAATATAAATTTGTTTTTTTTCAGCATGATAAACAAAACTTCCCCCATAAGTCTTATTATCAAGTGGCCAACCAGCAGTATGTATGACCAAGCCCTCTTGATGTTGTTGATCACTTACTTCCCAAATTTCTTTAAAACCGATGCCGTACTGTTGAGGATTTTTTCCTGTATCAAGTTTATATTTTTTGACTAATTGCTTTCCTAAATGACCCCTGCAACCTTCAGCAAACACAGTGACTTTTGCACGAAGTTCCATACCTTCTTGATAGCTTTCTTTTTTATTTCCATCTTTATCTAATCCCATATCTAATGTAGCAACACCTCTTATAGATCCGTCTTCATTATATAAAATTTCACTTGCTGGAAATCCTGGAAATATTTCGACGCCTAGTTTTTCTGCTTGTTCAGCTAGCCAACGACAAAGATTTGCTAGACTAATAATGTAATTTTTATGATTTTTTTGAACAGAGGGTAAAAGCCAAGTTGGCCAACTTAAAGATTTATTTTTTCCTAAAAATAAAAATTTTTCTTTGGAAACTTTGGTCTTAACAGGCGCCCCCTCTTCTCTCCAATTAGGCAATAATTCATCTAAAGCCTTGGTTTCAAAAACATTTCCGCTTAGAATATGAGCACCAACTTCAGATCCTTTTTCTAAAATGCAAACATTTAAATCGGAATCGAGTTGTTTTAGTTTTATTGCTGTGGATAATCCTGCTGGACCGGCACCAACGATAACTACATCATATTCCGTCGCTTCTCTAGGCATATGGCGACTATATCAAACTTTTTATTTTTGGATAGTATTGAGTTTATTCAGCTCTTCTAAGAACTGGGGTAATGCTTCAAATAAATCTGCTTCTAAACCATAGTCAGCAATACTAAAAATTGGAGCCTCTCCATCTTTGTTTATTGCAACTATAATTTTGCTTTCTTTCATTCCAGCCAAATGTTGAATAGCTCCAGAAATACCTACGGCGATATATAAATCTGGAACGACGACTTTTCCTGTTTGTCCCACTTGATGATCGTTGCTTATATAACCGGCATCAACTGCTGCACGTGATGCGCCCACTGCTGCATTTAATTTATCTGCAATAGCGTTTATTAGTCTAAAATTTTCACTACTTTGCATACCTCTGCCACCTGAAATTACAATTCTAGCTGTTCCAAGCTCCGGTCTCTCTGATTTAGTTTCTTCTCTCTTAATAAATTTAGAAATGTTTGCAGTTTCTGCTGCTTCAACTTTTTCAACAGGCGCAGATCCTCCAGAAGTTGGGGCTGGATCAAATGATGTAGGTCTTATTGTAATACATTTTATTTTATCAGTGCTTTTAACTGTTGCAAATGCATTTCCAGCATAAATCGGTCGAACAAAATTATCAGAGGCATTAACTTTAATTATGTCACTTATCTGAGACACGTCTAATAAGGCTGCCACTCTTGGCATAAAATTTTTTCCAAATGTATTTGCTGGCGCTATTATATGGGTATATTTGCCTGCTAATTTTACAACTAATGGAGTCAAATTTTCCGCAAGATAATTTTCATAATTGATTGAATCGGAATGTAAAACTTTTTTAACCAAAGGTATCGCTGATACTTCTTTACAAACATTTTCACATTTATTACCTGCAATTAAAACATGTATATCCAAATCAATTTTAGAAGCGCAGTTAATCGTGTTTAAAGAAAAAGTTTTTAAATTTGAGTTGTTGTGCTCTGCAAGTACTAAAATGGACATTAAATTACCTTAGCCTCATTTTTAAGTTTATTTACAAGCTCAGCTACATTGGCTACCTTTATTCCACCTTTTCTTTTTGGTGGTTCTTCTACTTTTAACTGTTGAATTCTATTTAAAATATCAACACCTAAATCTTTAGCAATTAATTGCTCGATTGGTTTTTTCTTTGCTTTCATTATATTGGGAAGTGAAGCATAACGCGGTTCATTAAGTCTTAAATCACAAGTAACAATAGCCGGAAGATTTATTTCTATTGTTTCTAAACCTTCGTCAACTTCTCTGGTAACTTGAATTGTTTTATCTTTTACTTCTATTTTTGACGCAAAGGTACCTTGTGGCCATCCCATCATTGCAGAGAGCATTTGTCCTGTCTGGTTGCAGTCATCATCGATAGCCTGCTTGCCCATAAAAACAATATCAGGTTTTTCTTTTTCTACGACTTTTTTTAAAATTTTTGCAACACCCAGGGGTTCAATGTAGCCCTCTGCTTTTACGTGAATTCCTTTGTCTGCACCAACAGCTAAAGCTTTTCTAACGGTTTCTTGTGCTTTCTCTTGTCCTATAGTAATAGCAACTACCTCTTTAGCTTTACCTGCTTCCTTGAGTTTTACCGCTTCCTCAACAGCATTATCATCTGGTGGATTAGTGGACATTTTGACATTGTCAGACTGAACGTCTGTGCCGTCNTCTTTAACTCTNANTTGAACGTTGTAATCAATTACTCTTTTTACTGCTACTAAAATTTTCATTTATGATCTTAATAATTTATTTTCTGGATCGTAAGGACTTTCATCCAAAATTGTAGCGTCGTGTATTTTGCCTAGAATATCAATTTTTAACTTTTGACCTGTTGTCGCAAGCTCTGGCTTAACCATGCCCAAAGCTATTGATTTACTTAATCTAAAACCAAAATCTCCTCCTGTCGCTCTTCCAACAACTTTACCATTTTGGTAAATGGGATTATTTCCTAGAACATCTGCATCAGTTATATTATGCACTTCAAGCGTTACTAATTTATTTTGAAAACCTTTCTCTCTCCATTTATTCAGAGCTTCTAAACCAATAAAGTTTCCTTTATTTGGATGTATAAATCTATCTAACCCGGACTCATATGGAGAATACTCAATGGATAATTCTGTTCCTACTAATTTATACGATTTTTCAACCCTCAAGCTGTTCATAGCTCTTATACCATAAGGTTTTAAGCCTAAATCTTTTCCAGATTCCATTAATTTATCAAATATGTGATTTTGATATTCCATGGGATGATGAAGTTCCCAACCTAACTCTCCTACGAAGTTTACTCTCATAGCATTAACGGGTGCATAACCCACATTAATTTGCTTTGAACTTAACCATTTAAAATTTTCATTCGAAAAATCATCTTTCGAAACTCTTTTCATTAATTCTCTTGCCTTCGGTCCTGAAACTACCAGCACTCCAACGCTATTTGTTAAGTTTTCAAACTGTACAGATCCATCTTTTGGCATCCATTTGAGGATCCAATCATGATCTAGCCTTTGAAAGGCTCCCGCTGATACCAAATAAAAACTATCTTCAGCTTCTCTCATAATGGTAAATTCTGAGTGAACACCACCTTTTGTATTAAGCGCATGACACAAATTTATTCTACCGATTTTTTTGGGAAGTTTGTTCGCAACTAAATAATCTAAAAATGTTTCTGCTTTTGGCCCCTTAATTCTGCATTTTGCAAATGCTGTCATATCTAAAAGGCCAACATTCTCTTTTACATTTTTGCATTCTTTTTCTACTGCTTTAAACCATTTTGATCTTCTAAATGACCAGTCATCTTTTTGTTCCATTCCGTCAGTCACAAAGAAATTTGCTCTTTCCCAACCAAATTTTTGTCCAAATACTGCTCCCAATTTTTTCATTCTTTCATAACACGGTGCGGTTCTTAAAGGTCTCGCCGCGGACCTTTCCTCATCAGGATAATGAATAATAAATACATTTCGATAAGCTTCTTCGTTCTTTTCTTTTAAATATGATTTTGTTGCATAATCACCATATCTTCTAGGCTCAACTCCAAGCATATCAATTGTTGGTTCTCCATCTATAATCCATTCTGCAAGTTGCCATCCTGCTCCACCAGCTGCTGTAATACCAAAACTATGTCCTTCATTAATCCAAAAATTTTTTAAACCCCAAGCAGGGCCTACGATTGGATTTCCATCTGGAGTGTAGCAAATTGCACCATTGTAAACTTTTTTAACACCAACCTCTTTGAAAGCTGGCACTCTATGATACGCACCTTCAATATGAGGCATAAGTCTATCTAGATCTTCTTGAAATAATTCATACTCTGAATCCTTTGTTGGTCCGTCCAGATAACAGCATGGCGCTCCATCTTCATAGGGACCTAAAATTAATCCTCCAGCTTCTTCTCTCATATACCAACGACCGTCGCTATCTCTGAGAACTCCCATTTCCGGAAGACCTTCTTTTTTCCTTTTTACAATTTCTGGATGCGGCTCAGTAACTATGTATTGATGTTCAACTGGTATTACAGGAATATCTAACCCAACCATTTCACCTGTTTGCCTTGCAAAATTTCCAGAACAGGAAACGACATGTTCACACTCGATTGTTCCTTTATCAGTTTCAACAACCCATCCACTTTTTGTCTCTTTAATTCCTACCACTGTTGTATTTCTATAGATTTCTGCACCTCTATTTCTAGCGCCTGTTGCCAAAGCCTGCGTTAAATCCGCTGACTGAATATATCCATCCTCTGGATGTTGAATTGCTCCAATTAATCCCTCAATATTACATAAGGGCCAAATTTCTTTTACCTGTTCTGGTTTTAAAAATTTTACATTAACTCCAATTGTTTGTGCCACTCCAGCATATTGATGATATTCGTCCATTCTATCTTTTGTGCTTGCTAATCTAATATTTGACACAACACTGAAGCCCACATTTTTTCCTGTTTCTTTTTCTAAAGTTTTATAAAGATTGACTGCATATTTATGTAACTGACCTACAGAATAACTCATATTAAATAGTGGTAATAATCCAGCGGCATGCCAAGTTGAACCGGATGTTAATTCTTTTCTCTCTACTAAAACAACATCTGACCAACCNTTTTTAGCAAGGTGATAAAGCATACTTACACCAACAGCTCCCCCGCCAATAACTACGACTTTAGCTTTTGATTTCATAAATAAATAAGGTTAAATTTCTAAATATAAGCATATGATAGGTCAAGTTAGATTTAAATGATAAAAAAAATCATACTTTTGCTTGCGATACTGGGGCCATTTGTTGTTTATTTTTTTTCTATATGGTTGCTAAAACTAGAAAAGAAAAAAGTTCCTATTATAAAGCTGTCTTTTGCTAGTGTTATATTACTTCTAATAGCCCTAGGTTTTTTAAAATTATCCGGAAGTTTTGACCCAGATACTAAGTATTCTCCACCAAAGTACGAAGGGGGAGAACTAAAACCGGCTGAAAACAAATGAAAATATTTATAAAATCAATTTTACTACTTTTTCTTATAGTGTTTCTAACCCAAAGTATTTAGGTAATGTGATTTGACAGAAGAGACAGACAATATTTGCGAAGAATGCAAAAAAGAGGATGAAAGTGTTTTACAAAATTTAATTAAGCACGGATACAAAATTTGTGATTCTTGCAATATTTCAAAAATAATTTTTCCAGTTTAACTTTGACCAAAAAGTCTGACTATCATAATGAGAAAAATGGCTTGAACCAAAAAAGCAATAACAACTACTCCAATTGCTCTCCATGTGCTTTGATAATCTAGCGCTTGTCTCACAGCAATAATCATTGCAACNAACATCCATATAGCTGCCCCAATAAAAGTTATGNTCATCAATTCNGGAGTTAAGCCGAAAACTCGAATTAGTCCAGGTGCACTGGAAAAACCAATCGTTCTTAATAATTCTCCATGATCAGCTTTTGTGGTTGGTTCTGGAAAAAGTTTTGCACCAATAAAATAGATTATATACGCCCAAACATACCAACTGACCAATGATAAAAGTGGAGCTATTAAAAAATTAGAAGCTCCGAGTGAAATCGCACCTACTCCTGCTGCCAAACTTGAAAGAACAACAACACCCGCGGCCTGAAGTGTAGCTGACTTATCTGCTTCTACTTCCTCATAAAGATTAACTTCTAACTTACAAGCTCTTATAATTCTATTAACAAATTTAGATTTCATTTTTTTCTCTATATCATATTATCGCCATGAAGATATATGAAATAACAGCATGACTGCTACTTTCATAAACTCTTTTATATTGTTTTTTGTTACTATTGATACCATAGGAAATCTACCCTTTTTTTTGAGTTTAACAGAAGAAGTAAAAGTCAAAAAAAGAAATCAAATAGCTATAAGAAGTGTAATTGTAGCTTTTTTCATAATGATTATATTTGCCTATCTAGGCAGATATTTGCTTGAAGCGATTGGTGTATCTTTAGATTCACTAAAAATTGCAGGTGGAATTATTCTTATGTTTTTAGCAATTGACATTCTGTTTGAAAAAAGAAAGAAGAGAAGAGAAAAAAGAGTTGAAGAAGCTTTGGACGAAAAAAGTTTTGATGAAATTATTGTTTTTCCTATAGCTATTCCCTTTATTGCAGGTCCTTCGGCTTTAACGACCATTATAGTATTAATTGGTAACTATACCAATTTTCCTGAATTTCAAATACCAGTAATCCTTGCCTTGGTGGCAGCTTTAATCGTCAGTTTGTTTCTAATGATTGGAGCAAGTTTTATTGTGAAATTTTTGCCTAAACAGATTCTTCATGCTACCGCACGAGTCATGGCATTTATTCTTGCTGCTTTAGCAACACAATTTATTATCGACGGTATTAAAGCCAGTTTTAGTATTTAATTATTTATTTAAGACAGCTAAAACTTCTGATTCTCGAGTATTTGGGTTAAAAGATTGCGTAAATGGTATCGGAACAACCACGGCTGAAACCGGTGTATTAGAATATTTTTTTGGCAAATGGACTTTATATTTTTTGCCAAACTTACCGATTGGGAATCCTTTACTATTTAAATTNCCTTCGTAAGGAACATATCCCATTGCAATATTTTGTTTTTTTTCAGGATGGTACCAAGGTGAGGTTATATAACCCACAGGTTTTCCTCCACTTGAATTCGAAATTAACCAAAAATCAGGTGCGTATTCTTCGATTGGTTTACCTCCCAACTCTAGACCAACAAGTTGAAGTTTATAAGGTTTCTCCCCATTTTTAAGTTGCTCTTTCATTTTTTCTAAAGCTTCCCTGCCTACATAATCTGCTTTTTTATTCCACTCACCTTTGCCTGATAAAGAAACTTGATAACCTAAATTACATTGAAAAGGATTATGTTCTTGATCCATATCTTGTCCCCAAGATAATATTCCAGCTTGAATCCTTCTGTGATGAGCAGGCGCTATAACCATTAATTTATGTTTTTTTCCTGCTTTAAGTACAGCGTTCCACATATCTTCTGCATATAAAGTTGCATTACGAAGATAAATTTCATATCCCGCCTCTCCTGAAAATCCTGATTGTGAAATAATACAACTTCTTCCACCAACTTTGACTTCAGCCAAACCATAAAATGGCATATTATCCATATCTACTTGATCGCCAATTAAATCTTGCATCAAAGCTTTAGCTTTAGGACCTTGAATTTGTACTGGACATGCATCAATTTCATCAATTTCTACATTAAATTTTTTATCTGCATTAACACCTTGTAAATACATTCCAATATCAGAATCTGACAAACTAAACCAAAATTCATCGTCAGCTACTCTCATTAATACTGGATCGTTAAGTACTCCACCTTTGTAGTTGCAAAGAATGACGTAACGTCCTCTCATTGTAGAAATTTTTGTTGCGTCACGTGTAATTACATAATCTGTAAATTTTTCAGCATCTGGTCCTTTGATACGAATCTGTCTTTCAACAGCCACATTCCACATTGTTACATGATTTTTAATCGCGGCATACTCAACCATTGCGCCGCCTTTTTCAGGTCGTACATATCCTCTTGGGTGATAAACACGATTATAAACGGTTGCTCTCCAGCACCCTGCTTTCATCGACAAATGCCAATAAGGAGATTTTCTTACACGTGTTGAAATCAACATTTCTACTTTTGTTGGTCCGCTTTGTCTCAAATTATAAGGTATATGTCTGTCAGATTGATCTACCGATGTTATGTGTTTAACTTTATCGTAGTTAATTTTTTCGTTTTTAGACGAAATTAATACTATTTTTTTATTTTTTTTCTTTTTAGACATAATTATTTTCCATTAACCATTTGTTTGTTTCTTTAAGGTCACCAAAAGTATAAATATGAAAATTCTTAACTGATCCTCTAAGTTTTTCTATTATATCATTTGGATTTCTTGGTTTGAATAAATCTACAGCTTTGGTTGCGTTAGATTTAAGAAAGTTTATTGAATTTTTTGCCCCAACAATATTAGCAAATTTAAGTAGGCTAGTTATTTTTAGTGGACCAGTAATTCCAACGTGAACTGGCAAATCATGTTTGGAAACGAATTTAGTTATTAGTTCTGCATCTAATAACCATTGTGTGACTATATAATCCGCGTAAGGCTTCTTATCAATCATAGCTTTTTCTAAATCCGAATTGGATATATCAGGGGACCCGTCCGGATGTCCAGCAATTCCTATCTTGAAATTCTCAAATAATCCTGTCTCCAATAGCTGTAGGGAACAGTGAAAATCCCCAATTGGTTGAGAGCTACCTCCTATTACTAGTACCTGTTTAACCCCTGCATCCTTACATCTATTCACATAATCTTTTAATTCAGATTTGTTTTTCATTGACCGAGCGGAAAAATGAGGAACAGGATTAAATCCAAATTTAGAAAGTTCTGATGCCTTGTTTGCAATCTCTCTATAATCATTTCCAGGCAACATAGTAATGTAAACATCTTTAACTTTAGGTAAGTTTGATAGGTCGGTCTTCATTGTGATCTCAATAGAGAAATTCATGTTCTTCGGGATATATCAGTGGACCCTATGAAATGTCCAGAATTTTCGATAGCAAGGTGCTGGAAATTCGTTGATAATTTACATGAAAATGCTAGGATTTTTTATGACCAAAGGTTTAATTACAAAGCCGGACAAGAAGTGGGTAGTAAGAATTTGTAAAAATATATAAGTCTCTTGATGAAAAAATCTTCTTTTTTAAAGGAATTATTATTGAGTTTTTCAAAAAAAAATAAAGTTATCCCATCAAAATTTCATTATGATTTGAAAGGAAGTAAGTATTTTGAAAAAATTACAAAAACAAAAGAGTATTACATAACAAGTACTGAAAAAGAAATATTAAAAAAAATTGCAAAAGAAATAAATTCAATTTTTGGAAATAATTTAACGTTTGTTGAATTTGGCAGCGGATCTTCTGAAAAAATCCGTATCTTGCTTAGTAATCAGGTAAAATTTTATATACCTTTAGATATTTCTTTTGAGTTCATCAATCAATCATCGAGAAAGTTATTTAGATCTTTTCATAAACTAAAAATATTACCAACATACTGTGATTACACACAATATATTAAATTACCAAAAAATGTTTCAAAAACTAAAGTAGGATTTTTCTTAGGTTCATCAATTGGTAATTTTTACAATGGAGAAGAAAAAAAATTTCTTGTAAATGCAAGAAAAACTTTATGTAAAAAAAGTTTTT
>JGI12074J13106_1000056_pt1 | contig 12871 bp, 11 predicted proteins | sample DeeseametaMP2097_FD_13106 | JGI IMG/M metagenome (IMG submission 13106)
GCGGAAAAGATTCTTACCGTAGGCGATGCTATAAAATTTATCGAAAATAAATCGGCTTAATCGAGAGATCTTATTATTATTTGAATAAGAACAAAGCCCACAATTGTTCAATATGCTAACAACAACAAATGGTATAATGTTTGTGTTGTCGTCACCCTCAGGTGTAGGCAAGACTACATTGGCAAAAAAAATTGAAAAAAATAACTCTAATTTTGTAATTTCAATTTCCCATACAACAAGAAAACCAAGTTATGGAACATTAAAAGAACCAGTGTTAAAATTTTTGTCTGCTGGAAAAGATGTAATGTTTGATATTGACTGGCAGGGAACACAACAATTAAAGAAAATTAAAGATTTATCTCTAGTAACATTTTTTGTCCTTCCGCCAAATATTAAAGTTTTAAAAAAAAGATTGTTAAACCGTCATAAAAAACAAGAAAAACTGATTGAAGAAAGAATGAATAAATTTAACGAAGAAATTTCTCATTGGAAAGAGTATAATTATGTTGTGATAAATGATGATTTAGAAACTTGTTATAATGAAATATTAGAAATAATCATAAATGAAAAAAAAGGAATTAATCAAACGCAAAACATGGATGAAATCGCAAAAAAAGTGGGAAAACTAATTAAATAACTTTTCATACTTCATTACGATTTTGTAGAACATTTCATTACTTAACTCACCTGGCCTTTGGCTTAGGTCCAAATTCAAATCCTTTGCTACCAATTTATCATTCATAAATAATTTTGCAAAATTTTTGTTAATCATTTTTCTTCTATTTGCAAATAGGACTCTTGTTATCATTTCAAGATTTCTAGGATTTTTTATATTAAAATTAATATTTTTTTTAGGCCTAAATGATAAGACCGTTGAATTAACTTTAGGCTTAGGAAAGAAACAATTTTTTGAAACATCAAAATGTTTTTTTATATTTAGTCTCCAGTTACATAGAATTGATAACCTACCAAAGTCTTTAGTATTTTTTTTTGCTAGAATTCTGTTAGCAACTTCCTTTTGAAACATTAAAATCATAACTTCATACCAAGGAGGCCATCTTTCAAGTAATACGAGAGAAGCTAGTATTTGAGTGGAGATATTATATGGAAGATTACCAAACACAATGGTGTTTTGTTCTAAATTATTATTTCTTATGACATTAAAAATGTCATCGTTGATTATTTTTACATTTTTAAAATTATTAAAATTGTTTTTTAATAACGAAGCTAATTTATTATCCTTTTCGACCGCAATGATTTTTTTTGGGTTCATATTTGTAATTTTTTTTGTTAAACTCCCATTACCCGATCCTATTTCTAAGATTGTTTTGTTTTTTTCGATCTTTCCAATCTTAACGATTTTGTCAATTGTATTTTGATCAATTAAAAAATTTTGTCCCAAGCTTTTTTTTAGGCTCATAAACAGATGCATCAACTATTTAACGTAATTAAAGAATTTAATTGACTCGATCAAACTATTGGGATTAGCAACATTTTTACCAATAATATTTTCTGCCACGCCATGATCTGGCGATATTCTGATATAAGGAAGTCCCAGAGTAATGTTTATTGCATCATATTTAAATAAAGTTTTAAAAGGAGAAAGTACCTGATCGTGGTACATTCCAACAATTACATCAATTTTATATTGATTGAAAATTGCAAAAAATGCATCAGGAGAAATTGGTCCCATAGCTTTTATTCCTGATTTTTTAATAGCTTTTACAGCCGGAAAAATAATTTCTTTTTCTTCAGATTCTTTTGTTGATGAGGAATTATGTGGATTTAATCCCATAATGGCAATATTTGGTTTTTTTCTAAAAATTTTTTTATAAAAATTGTTTATAATTTTTACTTTTTTTATAATTTCTAATTTATTTATTTTTCTACTTACTTGTTTTAATGATATATGCGTTGTTATCGGTGATACTGATAATTTTTTGTTATAAATTAACATTACTTCATTGCCAGACCTATTGGTTTTTTTGGAAAGAAATTCTGTAATTCCTTGATATTTTTTTTTAAATAAAGATTCTTTGCAAACAGGACAATTTATAAAGCCCAAAATTTTTTGATTATTAATAAATTTTTTTGCTATATCAAAACATTTGAAAATATATTTGTTTGATTTGCTTGATATTTTCTGGAAAGGTTTTTCTTGTTTGTATATTACATCGTAAACAGGAATCTTGTTTCCTAATAGGTCTTTTGTTCTAAAATTATTATTAATTTTTTTAATTTTAATATTATATTTTAATTTTTTTTTTTGTAAATTTAATAGATGTATGCTTCCAATTACAAAAAGTGGCTTATGGATGTACTGTTTTCTTTTTTTCCAAGATTTAAAAATAATTTCTGATGAAATGCTATTAGGCTCTCCGGCAATAATAGCTATAGTTCTAGTCATTTAGTAATATTTAATTGTTATAGATCTTTTTAGACTATCATAGTGAGATAATGAGTACATATTAAGAATTTTTGTTTTTTCAGCATTGATTAATTGATTTCTTAAGTCATTCAAGTTTATATTTTTTTTTATTTCTCGCTTGTCCTTGATTTTAAATAATAAAATACCTTCAGGCAAAATAATAGGTTGTGAGATGCTCCCTACAGCTGTGTTAATTATTTGAGATTTGAATTTTTTAGCAATGGCATTTTCATTAACCCATCCCAGATCCCCACCTTTGAAAGCTGTTTCTGAAATACTTAGGTTCATAGCAACTTTTTCGAAACCTTCGGTTTTAATTTTGTTTTTTATTTCTTTTATGATAGTTTCTAATTTATTTTCTGTAGCAGGTTTAATTATAATTTCTGAAATTAAATATTCTTTAATTCCTTTTTTACTTTGAATAGCTTTTAATTGATCATTTATTTCATCTTCATTAACTATTAATCTTTTTTTGTACAATTCAAATATTAAACTATTCCATAAAAGTGCTGTTTTAACTCGAGAAGAAATATCAGAAAAATTAATTTTATTAACCACAAAAGTATTTTTAAACGTATCTAAATCCATATTTATATTTTGCGCCCACTTCTCTAATTCGTTTTGAAGATCTGTAGAGTTAAAGTTTAAAGACTTATATTTTTTAATTTCAATTGTTTTTATGGTCCTTTTAATTATAGATTGTGTTGCTGCTGCTTGTATATGATCTTTAGTATTTTCAGAAAAACTTTTATTAGTTAGTATCAAAATTATTTTCATCTCATTCACGATATCTGATTTGGTTATAGCCACGTTATCAATGGTGGCATACAAAGCATCTTTGATTGCAGTTTTGTTTTTTGAAGTAGAGGATTTAACCTGCTTAGTATTATCTTTTGTAATTTTTTTTGTTGTTTCAATCTTTTCAGTCGGTTTTTTAACCTTTTCAACTTTTTCAACTGGTTCTTCAACCTTTATTACTTCCTCACTTTCAGTGGTTTGTTTTTGTACAATAGGTTTTTCGAAAAAAAAAATTGTATAAAAAAATAAAACTAACGCCAAAAGCGCGAGTAGAGTAAGAGAAGCGGTTATGCTAATAAAAAATATTTTCTTAAAATTGATCACGGACTAACAAATGCTGGAGTTTTTACTCCCCCCAATGGAATAAAGCTTATTGTAAACATTAAAGAATCTTTCGGTTCTAAATCGCTATCAGTATCGTCATAAAACTCTCTTTTAAAAACTAAACCAGCTGTTAAACAATCTATAGCATATCGATAACTTATATCATAAAATTCCGTACTATCAGTTTTATAATTTTTTTTAGTTGAAAAACTAAATTTATTATGATCGTTGATGTTTAGGTCGATACCATGTCCAAGGTAATGCTCGTCTCCTACATGATTTCGTTCCTCTAGGTAATCCAAATTAAAACTAACCTTGCCAAAATTTAAACTAGTTGAGACGTTATTATAATTTAGAGTATTAAAGTTGTGATCAAGTGAAAATTTGTAACTAACATTGCCTATTTTTGAAAAATTGTAGTTAATTTCACCCACCATATCGGACATTTTTTGATCTAATGAGCTTCTTGATGGAATGTTTTCGTTTCTTTTGCCTCTAAAGACCTGTCCCATTGACACTGAAAATTTGTCCTTATCAGTTTCTTCTTTTTTGCTTTTTCTGGATGATTTATAGTCAAAACCTATAACAGCGCTTAAACCATCCTCAATTTTTGTAGTTTTATTCATTGAATACAAATTTGCATAATTTAAGTTCACATCGTCTCCACTTAAATTCATCATGTGGCCTGGCGCATATCTAAACATAATATTTGGTGAAAAAGTTTTAGAAAAATTCATTCCTTTTTTTACCATTGGTAAAGAACTCTTAAAAGTTAAAACGCCACTAAGTTCGTTTGTAATTTTGTTCGTTTTATAGTCAGTTGTGTTTTTTGCATCATAGTTGGTATTCTTAATCATGCCCTCTAAAATGTTAACAAATCCATTTTGTGTAATTTTACTGCCAGCACTCCAAACAACATCGTTAGTTAGAGAAGTTATGTATTTATTACCATCGTAGTTTTTGTAAAAAGCATTTGATTTTAAATCAAATGATCCAAATTTTTCAGATAAAAAATTTTTCCCAAACAATATATTGGGTAAAATATATTCATATCTATCGCTTGATTTTTCTCTTAAATCTTCATAAGCAGTTGCTGAAATATTTAGATACATGTCATCTTTATCAAAACTATAATCAATTTTATTTTCTAGATTTGTATTTTCGGATTCAACCAATGCAGTATTGACATCATGCACTCTAAAATACGTATCATTGGATGTTCTTTGCATTTTGAAAGATAAGCTACTATCAAAAGTTTTATTTTTACCCAAATCAATATTTAATTCACCGAAAATATGATTTCTTGAACCATCTGTTTTTGTACTATTAGTATCTTTGTATCCCTGAGTGTAACTGGTATCTAATGTCAAAAAAGAATTTTTATAAGCTTGCCTGTATTCATTCAAAAGTAATACATTCTCGTTTGCATAAACCTTTGGGGTAAAGGTAAGATCTTTGTCGTGACTAATGGCCCAGAAGTATGGTAGCCCAAAACCGGTACCTACATTTGTAGAGTCAGTAAAAAAAGGAGTTAAAAAACCAGATTGTCTTTTGATGGACGGATCAGGATGAGAAAATCTTGGAAAGTAAAATATGGGTACATCGTAAATTTTTAATGTTGCATGCTCATAATATATTTTTTTTTTTATGTTATCGTGAAGGATTTTATTTGCTTGTATCATCCAAGGTGGACATCTACCTTCTTTTTGCCTACATACCGTAAAAACACCTTTAGACAAATTAGATTTATTTTTGGTTATAAGTATATCATTGGCGGCGAATCTTGGATCATTTTCTTCACTCACCCCAAAGCTTTTGTTATCCAAGGCAACACTGACGTCAGAACCAATCATTTCATTTTTTATTGTGTCTACATGTATTTCTTTGAAGAAGTATTTATTCTTCTTGACGTCAATAATTTTTATTTCCCCTATCGATGAAAATAAATTCTTTTCTATTTGATATTGAAACATGTCAACCATAACAATATTGCCATCTATATCAGTAAAAATTGAATCTTGGTCGGAGCTTAATATTTTATTCTTAATATTATATAATATTTTGCTTGATGTAAGTTTATAGCCTTCTGCCAGAATCAATTCAGAATTATCGTAAGTAATGATTAGGTTTTTTATGTTATCATATGTTGCTTTGTCAGTTTTTAATATATTACCATCGGTATCAAAAACTTCGACAGAACCCTCTGCCATCAAAAATTCTTTAGTTTTTTTATAAGTTGCCTTATCAGTTTTTATAAGATTGCCTTCTACATCGGTAACTTCAACAGAACCTTCGCCAATAACAATGTTGTTTTTTTGGTCAATTGAAACTTCGGTAGCAGAAATATTAAACTCATCTGCAAAAAGATAAACAGGCAATACATTCAGATTAATAAGACAAATAACAATGATTAAAAAAATTTTATTTTTGATTTGCATGTATTATTCCTACAGCGCTGAAAATGAAAATGATGACAATTGGCATCCAAACAGAAACTTCAATTGGCAATTTATTAGTTTTGCCTAACGCAGCTGAAAAATCATTAAAATAAAATATTAATATACTCGTAATTATTGCTATAAATGTATAAGTCCAGTTGTTCTCATTAAAGCGGATACCCAGTGTAAATACGCCGCTTAGTAGAATCATGCTTAAAAGAAAAAAAGGAAACGCTAAAGATTGTTGTAGCTTTGACTTCATAGCTTTTGTCGAATAACCTCTGTTTTCCAAAAGCTTAATTTCATTGTTAAGGTTCCAAAACGAAACAGTGTCGAGATTCGAATATAAGCTTCTAATCTTATTGATATCATAAATACTTGTGTGACGGAGATCTCCACCATTCTTAAAAACGGTTATTCCATTTTTGTCTATTATACTTGCATCTTTAATAAGCCAATGTTGTGTACTGATATCAGCAGATTTAGCTTCTATTCTTTTTATAAAATTATTGTTTTGATCAAATTCATAAATAGTAAGATTCATCAATTTATGGTCATTTAATTTCGAAGATCTTATTATGAAATTTCTTCCTAAATTTTTTTCCTTTATCCAAATTCCATTGCCGGTAACAGAAGCTAAATAGTCTTGCTCTTTTTCATAATAATTACTTTTGATAGATTCATATTTCTTTACCATACTAGAGGTGATTGGATTGATTATGGTAATAAATAATACTCCTATGATTAAAGATAAAACGCTGGGAATCATAATTACCGAGAAGTTTGACATTCCGGAAACTCTCATTCCAATAATTTCATCTGTCTTTTTTATTTTTTGAAAAAACCAAATTCCCGATAATAAAATTATAAAGGGAAACATGTTGTAAATCAGACTTGGAATAAATAACAAGGAAAGTAAGATCGGTATTCCCATTCCTATATCGTAGTCTTTAAATAGATTTATTTCTTCAAATAAATTTACAACAAAACCCAAGCTGAAAAATACTAAAGTCATGTTAAAAGTAATTTTTAAATATTCACGGCTTAAGTAATTATTTATAATGAATGATTTAATCATATATATTAATTTAAGTTTTCATATTTAAATGATTTTATTAAAAAAAAGTAAATTAAAGGAAGAAATCCAATAGGGACCAAATAATAGACTGCGGTGTGATTCCATGAGACGCCTGAATATCTAACCATTATTTCAGCTCCTATAAGAAACATAAAACCGATAAGAAAACATAAGTATTTAACAATATTAGAATATTTTTTGTCTCTTCTTGAAGAAAGCAGAAAGCACGATATCAGTGAAATCAGTGGTATAAAAAAAGGTGTACCGAATCTTTTATTAATTTCTATTTTGTTTTCCTTAAGTAATTGTTTTTTACTTTCTATATTTTTCTCAGCAACATAGTCAATGCAATTATTTAAATATAAATTTTTTTCCTGAACGCATTTAAGAATGTGTATGGTTGATGTTTCTTGGATTTTCGGTTCAATTGTACTTCTTGTAGAAAGACCAGTAATATTTATTGCAGTTTTTTCAAATTTGATAATAGTTACAGTTCCGTCATTTTTTGTTTTTTGAATATTCCCATTTAATAAAACTAAATTTTCTTTATTTTCTGTTACATATCCAGCTTTAGCAAAAATTGTAGACGGTCCATCGGAAATCTGGGTTAGAACTTGACCGTCGTCTCTCATAAAAATGTTTTCATAAGTATTATTTCTTTTTTTTTTATCAACAAAAACTGTGAGTCCTTTTACAGAATCGTTAAATTCTCTTTCTTTCAGCAATGAGGAAGCGAATTGTAATTCTGAATCTTTTAGTATAGTTCTTGAGAAATTAAGAATTTTCGGATTTATAACAGCTGACATTAATAAATGTATAAACATGACTAATATTGATACGCGAAATATAAGATTTACAATGTGAATTTTATTTAAACCTGACATCCATAGAATGATTAGTTCATTATCTTTTTCTAATTTTAAGATTGTTAGCAATAAAGCTATTAAAAAGGAGAAAGGAATTAATTTTGTTATTATTTTTGGTATTGTTAGAGACGAATATAAAATATAGACCATAAAAGCATGGCCATCATCGGTTACAAGGTCCAAGAAATTTACTGCCTGAACTGTCCAAATAATCGCAGTTGTAGCAAATATTACTATTACAAAATAACGTATAATTTCGTGAAAAAAATAATTGTAAATTGTCTTTTTCATTTCAAATATCTATAATATACAGTTAATAAAACAACTTGGGATAGAATTCAATTTATACGTTAAAGGAAGAAAAAATGTTAAGTTTTGCAACCAATTTAAGTTCAGATATTGAAGCTTTCGTTATATTCGTGTCAGAAGAATACAAATTCAAAGATAAACAGAATGTTTTATCGAGTATTACTGTTCAAAAAATTAATTCTTTTCTTGGGTTATTAAAAAAAAAAAGAAAAGGTGAAGAAGTAAGTTCTTTTGATGTTTCAGAGAAACAAAAATGCTTCATAATTAAAGTAAAAAATAAATATAAAAGTTTTTTTCCACAAGAAAGTGGCGGCGACTTACTTTCATATATAAAAAAATTTAAAAACATTAAGAAAGTTTATTTCTGTGCAGATAGTTTAGATTTTGATAAAACAAAATCGATAATTTTTTTTTCACAATTTATTTTTGGTTTTAATTTAAAAAACTACACTTTTAATAAGTATAAAACTTTAAGCAAAGAAAAAAGTAATAAAGAAATTAATTTTAAAATTATTACTTCAAACAAAAGTACAATAGAAAAAGAATATAGATACTACAATGCTATAAAAAAAGGTATATTTTTAACTAGAGATTTAGTTTCTGAACCGCCAAATATATTGAATCCTAAAGCTTACGTACAAGAAATAAAAAAACTGTCAAAATTTGGATTAAATATTAAAATTTATAATGAAAAAGAAATGAAACAATTGGGATTAAACGCACTAGTTGGTGTTGGACAAGGAAGTGTTAATGGATCTTATTTGGCAACTATTGAATGGAATGGCAAAAAAAAATCAAATCAAAAACCATTAGCTTTCGTTGGAAAAGGTGTTTGTTTTGACACTGGTGGTATTTCTTTAAAACCAGCACGCTTTATGGAAGAAATGAAATACGATATGGCAGGGTCAGCTGTCGTTGTAGGATTATTAAAATCATTTGCTTTAAGAAAGGCTAAAATTAATGCAGTTGGTGTAGTTGGTTTGGTTGAAAACATGCCTGGTGGCAACGCTCAAAGACCAAGTGATATTGTTAAATCATTTTCAGGAAAAACTATAGAAGTGCTCAACACCGACGCGGAAGGAAGACTTGTTTTGGCCGATGCGTTAAGTTTTACAGAAAAAAAATACAAGCCAAAATTTATTATAGATCTAGCTACCTTAACAGGAGCTATAATTATTAGTTTAGGAGAGGAGTATGCGGGTTTGTTTTCAAATAATGATGAATTATCTAAAAATATTTACAAAGCTGGTGAAAATGTAAATGAAAAAGTTTGGAGGCTACCTCTACATAAAAATTACGACAAATTAATAGATTCTCGAATAGCAGATGTTCAAAATATCAACTATGTAGGAGGGGCTGGCTCTATAACAGCGGCCCAATTTTTACAAAGGTTTATTTTAAACAGGACACCTTGGGCTCACTTAGATATTGCTGGTATGTCCTTTTCAAAAAAAGTAGCAAATTTAAATTCGGGTGGAGCTACCGGATTTGGTGTCATGTTACTTAATTATTTGGTTAAAGAATATTACGAGTAAGGATATGACCGAACAAACATTATCTATTATTAAACCGGATGCAGTAAACAGGAATTTGGATGATAAAATAAAATCCTTTTATGAAAAAAATAACTTAAAAATTTTTAAACATAAAAAAATACAAATTACCAAAGATGAAGCTGCAGAGTTTTATAGAATACATCAAACAAAGCCATTTTATGAAAATTTATGTAATTATTTATCATCCGGACCAATCATAGCAATGGTATTGGAGGGAGAAAATGCGGTAATTAAAAATAGAGAAATTATAGGTGCCACGGATCCTTCAAAGGCAAATATTGGAACTTTGAGACAAATGTATGGAATTTCGATTGATAAAAATTCAGTGCATGGGTCAGACAGTTTGGAAAATGCGAAAACAGAAATAGAATTTTTCTTTAATAAATAATTCTTTAAATTTCGAATTTTTATATTTTTTTCTAACTTTTTCAGTTTTTTTTGAAACGTAATTTGTCAACTTATCAACATTTGCCTTATTAAAACCGCTTTTCTTATAAGTATTATAGATCTATTTAGTGAGAAATATTATTCAATGTTTAAATATTTTATACTTAAGTTTAGAAAGTGTGTTTTTATTGTTTTGACAACAATAATATTTTTGGTGATTTTGCTTTCAAAAAGTTATTCAAAAGAAAATGTCTTTGTTATCGATAATATTAAAGTCAAAGGTGAGATAGATATAAATTTTTCAAGGGAAAAATATATCGACAAAGCGTTTTTAAAATCATTTGAAATTCTTATGTCTAGNATTTTGTTATCAAAAGACTCAAATAAAATAAGTAATATAAGTTTGAATAAAATAAAAAATTTAATAAAAAGCTTTCANATTTATGANGAGACATACAGAAAAAACGAGTATAAAGCNAATTTTAAAATNTATTATAATGAAGCTAAAATNAAAAAGTTCCTTGGTCAAAAAAATATTTCATTTTCGCAACAGAAAAATATTTCAGCAGTTTTCTTTCCAATGCTTTTTGTAAATGATGAAATGCAGGATTTTTACGAAAATTTTTTTTACAAAAAATGGACAGATATTGAAATTACAAATGAACTAATAAATTTTATACTTCCATTAGAAGATTTAGATGATATTTCTAAAATAAAGGAAACTAAAAATAGAATTGAAGATTTGAATATTAATGATTTTGTCAATAAATATGATACGAAAAATTTTATTTTTGCATTAATAAACTTTCAAAACAAACAGCTAGACATTCATCTTAAAATAAATTTCGTGGAGAGTAAAACGAGCAAAAATATTTCATACGAACTTGATGATATAAATAATGAGACAAGATTATATTTTATTTTGAAAGATTTAAAGGCACAAATCACAGAAATTTGGAAAAAAGAAAATCTTATTAATCCATCAATTCCATTGTCAATAAGAATAAAATTTAGTTATACTAAACTTCAGGATTTGGACCAGTTAAAAAATATTTTTTATAACATAAGTTTTGTCAACAATTTTTCTCTAGAAGAATTAGATATTAACAATTCTTTTTTTAAGATTGATTATTATGGTAATCCTAAAAGATTGAAGACAGAGCTTTTAAAATTTGATTATCGATTGAAAAATGATCAAGGATATTGGGAGATTTATTCAGATGAGTGACCAATTAATCCTTAAATTTCCAACAAGTAAAGTTTATTTGAAGGAAGATTTTTATGTTTCTTCAAGTAATAAACAAGCATACGATTTTATAAATAGCTGGCCTAAATGGATTAAAAGAATTGTTAACATATTTGGCCCAACAGGATCAGGTAAAACACATTTAACATCAATTTTAAAAAACAAAACAACAACATATGAGATTCAATCAAACAAACTAAATGACAAAATTTTTCTTCAACTTAAAACAAAGGAAGCTTTGATAATTGAAAATTTAGATAGTAAAATTTCAGAAAATCTACTATTTTCGTTATGGAACAATGCCTTACAAGATAATAAATATCTCTTAATTACTTCTANCAAGCCAATTAACACATACAAATTTCAATTACCTGATTTAAATTCTAGAATTAAAAGTTGTATAAGTTTTGGAATCAAACTTCCCGACGATGATTTAATCAGCGTTATTCTGGCAAAAAGCTTTTCAGATAAACAAATAAAGATTGAAAAAAGACATATCGATTACATAATAAAAAGAATAGACAGATCCTATGAAAAAATATCTCAATTTATTTTGATTTTAGATAAATATTCATTAAAAAAAGGTAGTCCATTTAGTTTAAAATTAATTAAAGAAGTATTAAAAATGATATAAATTCATGAGAAGGAATCGATTTGCACAAATATAGAACTCATAAGTGTTCAGAACTAACTAAAGGAGATACTGGTAAAACCGTCAAGCTTTCAGGATGGATTCATAGAAAAAGAGATCATGGGAATCTTCTTTTTTTTGATCTGAGAGACCATTATGGTTTATCACAGTGTGTTGCAGAAAATAGCAGCGCTTTTTTTAAGAAAATAGAGAAAGCAAAGCCTGAATCTGTAGTTTGTGTATCAGGTAAAGTTGTAAAAAGATCGGTTGATACAATTAACAAAGATTTATTTACAGGAGAAATAGAAATTGCAGTTTCTTCATTTGAAGTTTTATCTGCTGCAAAAGATTTACCCATGCCTGTTTTTGGAGAACAGGACTATCCTGAGGAGATAAGATTGAAGTATAGATTTATAGATTTAAGGCGAGAAGAAATGCATCGTAATATTATTTTGAGATCAAAAATAATTTCTTTTATAAGAAATAAAATGATAAGTAGTGGTTTTTTAGAGTTTCAAACACCGATATTGGCAGCTTCCAGCCCAGAAGGTGCTAGGGATTTTTTAGTTCCTAGTAGATTGCATCCCGGTAAATTTTATGCACTACCTCAGGCGCCTCAACAATTTAAACAAATGGTTATGATTTCTGGTTTTGACAAATACTTTCAAATAGCACCTTGCTTTAGAGATGAAGATAGTAGAGCGGATAGAAGCCCCGGAGAACACTATCAACTAGATATTGAAATGTCTTTCGTAGAGCAGGAAGATATTTTTAAAACATTGGAACCTATTTTTTTTGAGGTATTTAACG
>JGI12074J13106_1000059_pt1 | contig 12704 bp, 8 predicted proteins | sample DeeseametaMP2097_FD_13106 | JGI IMG/M metagenome (IMG submission 13106)
AAGGAATGTTTTTAGCAGAAAGCTTATCAGAATTTTATCCAGATTTGATGGACAAAAGATTTATTTCAAGATTTGCAATTTTTCATCAGAGATATTCTACCAATACTTTTCCAAGTTGGGATTTGGCTCAACCTTTCAGAATGCTGGCTCACAATGGAGAAATTAATACACTTAAAGGAAATATTAATTGGATGAAAATTCATGAACAAGATATGAGTAGTAAATTTTTTGATGATATTGAATTGTTGAAACCAGTTATTGCGGAAGGCAATTCAGATTCGGCAGCTCTAGACAATGTATTTGAGTTACTAGTTAGATCGGGAAAATCAGCTTTATTAACAAAACTTATGTTAATTCCTGACGCATGGTCTAAAAGAAGAAAAACTGTTTCAAAGACCCATCAGCAACTATTTAACTTTTTAAATAGCACTATCGAACCATGGGATGGACCCGCAGCAATTTCAGCAACAGATGGTAAATGGATTATTGCCGCAGAAGATAGAAATGGACTTCGCCCTTTAAGATATACGGTATCCTCTGACAAGTTTTTATTTGCCGGATCAGAAACAGGAATGGTTTCAATTCCACAAGAAAAAATTATTTCCAAAGGAAGGTTGGGACCAGGTCAAATTATTGCAGTCGATTTAGATAAAGGAAAAGTTTATGATAGTAAAAGTATTAAAAATAAAGTTTCAAAAATTTACAAAAAATATAACAAGCAAATAATAGATTTAGATAAGAAATTTTGTGTTTCGAAAGAAAAGTTTGTTTACTCGAGCAATGAACTGAGAAGAAGACAATATTTAGCTGGAATAAGTATTGAAGATTTAGAGCTTATTCTGCATCCAATGGTTGAAGATTCAAAAGAAGCTGTTGGATCAATGGGTGACGATACACCTATAGCAGTATTATCAGATAGATACAGACCTTTATCACATTTTTTTAGACAAAACTTTAGCCAGGTAACAAATCCTCCAATTGATTCTTTAAGAGAAAACGAAGTTATGAGTTTAAGAACTCGTTTTGGAAATTTAGGTAACATTCTTGATTTTGAAAATTTAACAGAAGATGATATTTATGTTTTAGAGAGTCCAATTTTATCTAATGCTCAGTCAGAAAAATTTATTGATTTTTTTAAAAAAAGTGTAAAAATTTTAGATTGCACATTTAACATTCAAAGCGATCTAAAAGAAAGGTTAGATCAATTACGGCTTGAAGCCGAAATCGCAGTCCGTGAAGGCTTAAAATATTTGATTTTGAGCGATAAAAAAATCGGTGAAAAAGAAGCTCCAATACCGATGGTATTAGCGATAGGCGCGATAAGCTCAAGACTTATTGAATTAGGTATTCGTAGCTTTGCTTCAATTAATGTTCAAACAGGAGAAGCTTTAGATACTCATTCTTTTGCTGTTTTACTGGGAGCTGGAGCCACTACTATTAATCCATATATCGCTATTGATTCAATACACCAAAGACATGAAAAAAAATTATTTGAAAATCTTAGTTTTGAAGAATGCGTCCATCGATACGTAAAGTCTGTGGATAATGGTTTGTTAAAAATTATGTCTAAAATGGGCATTTCGGTTTTAAGCTCTTATAGAGGAGGATGTAATTTCGAAGCGATTGGATTGAGTAGATCAGTTGTTGCAGAGTATTTTCCAGGGATGATATCTCGAATTTCCGGCATCGGATATTTTGGAATTGAAAAAAAAATAAAAAAGTTACACAAAAAAACTTTCCAAAGAAACATATCAATACTTCCGATTGGAGGGATATATAAATATAGAAAAAACGGTGAAACTCATCAATTTCAAGGACAGTTGATTCATACTTTACAACATGCGATAACCACAAATTCATACGCAACTTACGAAAAGTATACTGAAGGCATTTATAATTTACCCCCAATTAATTTGAGGGATTTGTTAGAATTTAAAAAATTAAAAAATTCTATAAATATTGAAGAAGTTGAATCTGTAGCTAATCTAAGAAAAAGATTTGGAAGCGGAAGTATGTCCCATGGAGCTCTATCCTCGGAGGCTCACGAAACCTTGGCAATTGGTATGAACAGAATAGGCGCAGCATCTTGTAGTGGAGAAGGAGGAGAAGATTCCAAAAGATTTGCAAAGATGAAAAATGGCGATAGCTCTAATTCAAAAATAAAACAAATTGCTTCGGCAAGATTTGGAGTAACTATTGAATATTTAAACAATTGTGGTGAAATAGAAATAAAAATAGCCCAAGGAGCTAAACCAGGAGAGGGAGGTCAATTACCTGGATTTAAAGTATCAAAAGAAATTGCAAGATTACGACACTCTACTCCTGGAGTAACTTTAATATCACCACCACCTCATCATGATATCTATTCAATTGAGGATTTAGCTCAACTTATTTACGATCTTAAACAATCAAATCCAAACGCCAGAGTAGGTGTTAAGTTAGTGGCGTCAACAGGAGTTGGAACTATTGCAGCAGGCGTGGCAAAAGCTAAGGCTGATGTGATTTTAATTTCAGGACATTCAGGTGGTACTGGTGCCAGTCCACAAACTAGCGTGAAATATGTTGGAATACCTTGGGAGATGGGACTCACTGAAGTAAATCAAGTTTTAACTTTAAATGGACTTAGGCATAAAGTTACTTTGAGAACTGACGGTGGAATAAAAACTGGAAAGGANATAGTTATCGCTGCAATGATGGGGGCAGAAGAATTTGGGATTGGAACTACTTCCTTGATAGCAATGGGGTGTCTAATGGTTCGTCAATGTCACTCAAATACTTGTCCTGTGGGAGTTTGTACACAAGATGAAAGTTTAAGAAAAAAATTTACAGGAACCCCGGAAAAAGTCGTGAATTTGTTCACTTTCATTGCTCAAGAAGTTAGAGAAATTTTAGCAGATCTTGGTTTTAAAACTTTAAACGAAATTATTGGTAGAAATGATCTTTTAAAACAAGTGAGCAGAGGTTCATCAAGTTTGGATGATCTAGATTTGAGTCCATTGTTAATTCAGGCAGATCCTGGAGAAAATGGAAGATATTGCAAAACTAATTCAATTAATGAAGTTCCATCTTCCTTAGATGAAAAAATTTATGATGATATAAAATATTCTTTTGATCAAAACAAAAAAATTGAAGCAAATTATGAGATCAAAAACATACATAGAGCCGTTGGAACTCGATTGTCACATTATATTTACAAAAGATTCGGAAAAGAAAAAATTGAAAAAAATTCTATTAAAATAAATTTGTCAGGATCGGCTGGCCAATCATTGGGAGCTTTTGGTATTCAAGGCTTAATGTTAAATGTTACTGGAGATGCGAATGATTATGTTGGGAAAGGACTTTCGGGAGCAACCATTGTAGTAAAACCTTCTTCAAAAAATAATTTGATCAGTAATGAGAATACTATTATTGGCAATACGGTTCTTTATGGCGCAACTTCGGGAAAGCTTTTTGCATCAGGACAATCAGGAGAAAGATTTGCTGTTAGAAATTCTGGTGCAGAAGCTGTGATAGAAGGTTGCGACTCGAACGGTTGTGAATATATGACAGGAGGTGTAGTTGTTATTTTGGGTAGCGTAGGTGATAATTTTGCGGCTGGCATGACCGGAGGCATGGCATTCGTATACGATCCGAATCAAGAATTTGAAAATTACGTAAATCCAAGCTCAGTGATTTGGCAGACAGTCGAGACTAATTATTGGAAAAGCTACCTAAAAGATTTGATCAGTGAACATTTTGAAAAAACTCAATCAAAAGTGGCCAAGAAAGTGTTAGAAAACTTTGATGTTGAGCAGAAAAATTTTGTTCAGGTTTGCCCAAAAGAAATGTTAGACAAATTGTTAAATCCTATATCCTTAAAAACAAAGATTCCAAAAGCCATTTAATAAAAAATAACCTAGGAACGATAAGAAATCATATTATTTAATTCTTTACATATTTTCTTTAAATCGCCTTTTCTGGATAAGCTGTGATCGCCATATTTAATTTTAATTAATTTTTTTCTCGATTTTTTAAAAATTTTAAAAATTTTTTTAGAAAATTTTAATGGCACAACCTCATCATTTAGTCCGTGAAATAAAGTTATTGGTATTTTCATATAAATTTCTTTATTCAGTATTTTGTTCTTTCTTCCATCTATAATCAGTTGTTTAGTTAGGGGGTAAGTAAAATCACCATGTTCAAGATGATAAATTTTTTTAGTCATAATTATTTTTTTTATTTTTTTGTTAAATTTTTTCCACATTAATTCTTCTAGAAACTCTGGAGCAGAAGATATACCAAGAAAACCTCTAATTTGTTTCTTAAAATCTGAAAATAAATTAAGCGCTATCCAACTACCCATACTTGAACCTACAAAAATTAAATTATTATTTTTTTTGATTATTGCTTTAATTATTTGTTTTGCGTCATTTGACCATTTAGAAATATTTCCATTTATAAATTTACCCTTAGATTTTCCATGTCCCGAATATTCGAATTTAAGAAAGTTTAATTTCCGTTTTGTGCAAAATTTCTGAATGGCAACAGGTTTTTTTCCTATCATATCACTCATAAACCCATGGAAAAAAACTACTGTAATTTGGCTTTTTTTATTTAAAAATAAATATTTTATTTTTCTTTTGCTAGGAAGTAAAAAAAATTTAGATTTTTTGTAGCTCATTTGACATATTATAATATTTTATAATTATGAAAATTAAAATGAAAGTTTTGCAAGTCATACCCAGATTAGGTTATGGGGGAGCTGAAACAGGGTGCTATGATTTGGCACATTTTTTAGCTGAAGAAAATTGTAAATCTTTTATTGTCACAAGTGGCGGAGAATTGCTTAAATATATTAAAAAAAAAAGTGTAAAAGTATTCAGATTACCAGTTCATTCAAAAAATCCCGTTTTAATTTTTTTTAACTCACTAATAATTTCATTAATAATAATTCTTTATAACATAAATATTGTTCATGCCAGAAGTCGTGCTCCAGCATGGTCTTGTTTTATAGCCACAAAACTTACAATGAGAAAGTTCGTAACTACATTTCATGGAACATATAATTTTAACAACAAATTTAAGAAGTTTTATAATTCTGTGATGGTAAGATCTCATCTGGTTATTGCTGGCTCCAATTTTATTTTTTCTCATATTAAATCATACTATGAAGACTTTTTTAGAGATGGCAGAAGAAAACTTTTGGTAATTTTTCGAGGTATTAATACAAATTATTTTCACTCCAATAGGATTCCAATTTCAAAAATTGATAACTTCTCTAATAAATACAATATAGATCGAAACAAATTTATTATTTTAATGCCGGGTAGATTAACCAATTGGAAAGGTCAAAAATTGTTTATAGAATCTCTCAAGTTGGTTTTGATTCATGAGAATTCAAATATGCAGCCCTTTCAAGCAATTATTCTTGGAGACGAACAAGGGAGAAGTGTATATAAGAAACAGCTTATTGATTTAGTGCAACAATGCAGACTAGGTAAATTTGTTAAGTTTATTAATCGTTGTGATGAAATGCCCATTGCATATAGTATTTCTAATTTAGTCTGCTCGTGCTCAATCGAACCCGAAACATTTGGGCGCGTTGCTGTTGAAGCTCAATCAATGGAAGTTCCAATCATTGCAAGCGATATAGGAGGCTCAACAGAGACGATAATTAAAGACAAAACAGGTTTTTTATTTAAAAGAGGTGATGTAAATAATTTGGCCAATACCATACTTATGGTTATGCAAAAAGATTATAATTCGTTGAAATCTATCGGATTGGAAGGTAGAAAAAATGTATTAAAAAAATTTGATGTTAATAAAATGTGTAGTACTACCTTTGCTGAATATAAAAAATTGATAGAGNTATCNTAAGATATGCCAGATATTAAATTACCAAATGGTAATAAAATTCCGTTTATTAAATATATTGATGGTTTTGAAATAGCAANAAAAATTAGTAAAACATTGGCTAAAGAAGCCTGTATTATGAGTGTTAACGGAGAGCTCAAGGATTTAAGNTTTTCTATCGATAAAAATGCCCAGGTTAAGATAATTACTTTTAGGGATAAAGAAGGACTTGAAGTAGTTAGGCATGATGCAGCCCATATTTTAGCAATGGCAGTACAGGAATTATTTCCAAAAACTCAAGTAACGATTGGTCCGGTCATCGAAAATGGTTTTTATTATGATTTTTCTAGAAAAGAACCATTCACAAACGACGATCTTAAGAAAATAGAAAATAAAATGGGAGAAATAGTTGATCGTGACGAACCAACAAAAAGAGAGGTGTGGAAAAGAGATGAAGCAATCGACCATTTCAAAAGAATAGGCGAACATTACAAAGCCAAAATAGTAGAAGATATTCCCAAAAACGAAGAAGTTTCTATTTATCATCATGGTAAATGGCATGACTTGTGTAAGGGCCCGCACCTATCTTCTACAGGAAAGATTGGTAAGGCCTTTAAACTTACAAAAGTGTCAGGGGCATACTGGAGGGGTGATTCAAATAATGAAATGTTACAAAGAATATACGGAACTTGCTGGTCGAACAAAAAAGAACTTGATGAATATCTTTTAAAAATAGCAGAAGCTGAAAAAAGAGATCATAGAAAATTAGGCAAAGAGATGGATTTATTTCATTTTAGAGAAGAAAGTCCTGGAGCAGTGTTTTGGCATCATAAAGGGTGGACCCTATTTCAAAATCTTATTGATTACATGAGATTAAAACAAAGAAAAGCAGGTTATAAAGAAATTAATACTCCAGAAATGCTGGATAAAACTCTATGGGAACAGTCTGGTCATTGGGAAAAATTTGGTGAACATATGTTTACTTCTGAAACTCCCGATGAAAAAATTTTTGCGATTAAACCAATGAATTGCCCAGGATGTGTGCAAGTATTTAATCAAGGACTTAAAAGTTATAGAGATCTTCCCCTTAAACTTTCCGAATTTGGAAAAGTTCACAGATACGAACCGTCAGGAGCTCTACATGGATTGTTAAGAGTTAGAGCCTTTACGCAAGATGATGCTCACATTTTTTGTACAGAAGATCAAATTACAAATGAATGTTTAAGCGTAACGAATTTGATATTAGAGATTTATAAGGACCTAGGTTTTGAAAATGTATTACTACAATTTTCTGACAGACCAAAAAAAAGAGTAGGTGATGATAAAATTTGGGATAAAGCAGAATCTGCGTTATTAGAAGCAATAAAACAATCGAAATTAAAATATGAAATCAATAAGGGAGAAGGTGCATTTTACGGTCCCAANATAGATTTTATTCTAAGAGATTCTATTGATCGNGATTGGCAGTGTGGAACATTACAAGTAGATTTAAATCTTCCTTCAAGACTTGGCGCGTCATATATTGATAACACTGGATCAAAAAAGATTCCCGTAATGTTACATAGAGCGTTATTTGGATCCTTAGAAAGATTCATAGGGATTTTAATTGAACATTATGCAGGAAAATTACCTTTTTGGTTAGCTCCTTTAAAGGCAATTGTTCTTCCAATTACATCTGAATATGACAATTATGCAAAAAAGATATTTGAAGAATTTATGAAAGTAGGTATAAACACCGAAATGGATTTAAAAAATCAAAAGATAAATTATAAAATTAGAGAACATTCGTTATCAAAAGTACCGTTGTTACTGATATGTGGAAAAAAAGAGTTTGATGAAAACAGTATTACAATAAGGAGATTAGGATCTGAACAACAAGAAACTCTACCACTTGATAAGGCAATTAAAAAAATATATCAAAAAATNAAATTTCTATAAACTAAGTGCCATTTCCAAAACAACATTATTTCAAGAGAAGAACTAAACCAAAAGGTCCCCGGATAAACAACAGAATCCGCGCATTAGAGGTTCAAGTTATAAGTAGCGATAAGAAAAATCTAGGTACATTACCAACCAGAAAAGCGGTGGAGATGGCACAACAGGAAGGACTGGATTTAATCGAAATTTCTCCAAATGCCAATCCTCCAGTTTGTAGGATAACTGACTTTGGAAAATATAGATACGATTTACAAAAAAAAGNAAGCAAATCTAAGAAAAAACAGAAAGTTGTTAATTTAAAAGAAATTAAACTCAGACCAGTTACCGAAATTCATGATTATAATTTTAAACTTAAAAACGCAAAAAGATTTTTGGAAAAAGGAGATAAAGTTAAATTCACAATACAATTTAAGGGAAGGGAAATGCAACATTCACATCTGGGCAAAGAATTAATAGATCGAATTATTAATGACATGACGGGCGTTGGAAAAGTTGAGATTGAGCCAAAGTTCGAAGGAAGGCAGATTATAACGATAATCCAACCTCTATAATTTTATTGTAAACTAAATATAAAATTTGTATAAACTGCGTTCATTTTATGCCAAAATTAAAAACTAAAAGTTCAGCAAAAAAAAGATTTAGATTAACTGCAAAAGGTAAAGTAAAGATGCCTCAGGCGGGAAAAAGGCATGGCATGATCAAAAGGACAAATTCACAAATAAGAAAGCAGAGAGGCACAACAATTATGACTAAACAAGATTCGAAAATTGTTAAATCATATATGCCTTACAGTTTGCGAGGTTAAAATGGCAAGAACAAAAAGAGGAGTCACAAGTCACGCTAGGCATAAAAAGATTTTAAAACAAGTTAAAGGTCAATACGGCAGAAGAAAAAACACAATTCGCGTTGCAAAACAGGCCTTAGAAAAGGCGATGCAATATGCGTATAGAGATAGAAGAGCGAAAAAAAGAGAATTTAGATCATTATGGATACAGAGAATAAATGCTGGTGTTAGAGCCGAAGGTATAACCTACTCTAAGTTTATAAATGGACTAAATAAGTCAGGAATTAAGCTAGATAGGAAAGTATTGGCTTATATTGCTTATAATAACCCAGAAGTATTTAAATCTATTGTAAAAAAAGTGCAATCCTCCCTTAACTAAGGGATACATTTCTATTATCTTTGTCAAAGCAGAGAATCATAAAAAAGTTTTGATATGAAGAATTTAAATCAAATTGAATCAGAAATATTAAATAAAATAGAAAACGCGAAAAATCGTAATACCTACGATATAATTAAAAGTGAAATTTTTGGCAAAAAGGGAATTATTACAGAGCTTTTTAAAAAAATTGGAAGTCTAGGTCAAAACGAAAGAAAAGAATACGCTTCAAGACTTAATTCTTTGAAATCAAAATTGATAGAAATTCTTGAAAAAAAACTTACTGATTTTGATCATTCAGAAATAAATAAAAAACTGAAAAATGAAAAAATAGATATAACTTTACCAGGAAGAACCTATTTTGCTGGAAAAATTCATCCAGTTTCACAAGTTATAGATGAAGTGACTTCCATTTTTTCAGAAATTGGTTTTTCCGTTGAGGAAGGACCCGACGTAGAAAACGAATATTATAATTTTTCTGCACTCAATACACCCGAGGATCATCCAGCAAAAGATATGCANGATACTTTCTATCTTGAATATTCCAAAGATTTGCTTTTACGGACTCATACATCTCCGGTTCAAATTAGAACGATGTTAAAAGGTAAGCCACCATTTAAAATAATTGCTCCTGGAAGAACCTATAGACACGATAGTGATCAAACACACTCACCCATGTTTCATCAATTGGAGGGTTTACATATAAATAAAAACGTTAATATGGGCCATCTTAAAGGCTGCTTATACTATTTTGTTAAGAAGTTTTTTGAAGTTGAAAAAGTAAAGATAAGGTTTAGACCTAGCCATTTTCCTTTTACTGAGCCTTCAGCAGAAGTAGATATTGGATATAAAATTCAAGATGGAAAAATTAAAATTGGCGAAGGTGACAGGTGGTTAGAAATACTTGGTTGTGGAATGGTACATCCCAACGTCCTAAAAAACGCAAAAGTAAATTCAAAACAGTACCAAGGGTATGCTTTCGGTGTAGGAATTGATCGATTGGCTATGTTGAAATATGGAATCAATGATCTTAGAGCTTTTTTTGAAAGTGATATTAGATGGTTGAAGTTTTACGGATTTGATCCACTTGATGTTCCAACAAATTATAGAGGTTTAAGCAGATGATCACTTCATTATCATGGCTAAAAAATCATCTAACTACTAAAGCAAACTTAAATCAAGTAGCAGAACGTTTAACTGAAATTGGGCTGGAGGTAGAAAATATAAAATCATCAAATGATAATTTAGATAATTTTATTGTTTGTAAAATAGTAAAATCTCAAAAACATCCTAATGCAGACAAACTAAAGCTTTGTGATGTTGATATAGGTTCTGGAAACTTAGTCAAAGTTGTTTGTGGAGCTCAAAATGCTAGAGATGGGCTTTTCGCGGTCTATGCTCCTCCTGGTACAGTTATTCCAAAAACCAATATGAAATTGAAAATAGCTAAAATAAGAGAAATAGAATCTTATGGAATGCTTTGCTCGGGCTACGAACTTGAAGAATCTTCAGATAAAGAAGGAATTGTTGAATTAAATAAAAAAGAAAAAAATATCGGCGAAAAATATTTTAAAAACACTGGGGAAAAAACCATGGATATTGCTATTACTCCGAATAGACCTGACTGTTTGGGCGTTCGAGGTATTGCCAGAGATTTGGCATCCTCTGGTTTAGGTCAGTTAAAAAAACAATCTTCAATTAAAATAAATCAAAAATTCAAAAACCCAATTAAAGTTTCAATAAAAAAAGAAAAAGGTCAGGGCTGTGGTGTTTTTGGAAGCGTATATATTAAAAATGTTCAAAATAAAGAAAGTCCAGATTGGCTTAAAAAAAGAATTACATCTTTAGGCCTAAAACCTATTTCTGCAATTGTAGATGTAACCAATTATGTAATGTTTGATTTAAATAGACCTTTGCATGCTTATGATGCTGATAAGATTGATCAAGAAATTATTGTTAGAAACTCAAAAAAAGGAGAGTCTTTTGAAGCTTTAGATAACAAAAAATATGTACTTCAAAACAATATGTGCACAATAAGTGACAAATCGGGTGTTTTAGGTCTTGGGGGAATTATTGGAGGAACTAGATCCGGCACAGAATTTTCTACAAAAAATGTATTATTGGAATCTGCATACTTTTTTCCATCACCAATCAGAAAAACTGCCAAAGTATTAAATATTGATACTGATGCGAAATATAGGTTTGAAAGAGGCATAGATCCTGATTCTATAAAACTAGGTTTAGAACTAGGAATGTGCATGATACTGGACATGTGCGGCGGCAAGGCAAGCAAGCTTTCAATTGCAGGAAGAATAAAAGATGAAAGAAAAGTAATCGATTTAGAACCTGAAAAGTTTTCAAAAGTTATTGGATTTTCAATTACAAACACAGAAATCAAAAAAATTTTATCCTCGTTAGGATGTTCTTTAAGAATGAGTGGAAAAAAAATGAAGGTTTTGCCACCTACTTGGAGATCAGATATTAAGGAAGACATAGATCTTATAGAGGAGTTAACAAGAATTAAAGGTTACAACAAAGTGCCTTTAATAGACCCAGAAAAAGAAAATATTAAAGACACCTTGAATTATAGACAAAAGCTTTTTCATTTTGCCCAAAGATCAGTAGCTTCAAAGGGTTATACCGAAGCGATTACCTGGTCATTTACAGATTCAAAAACAGATACTTTGTTTTCAGAATTAAAAAGTGAAATTAAATTATCTAATCCAATTTCTTCTGATTTAGATGTTCTAAGATCATCTCTTTATTCAAATTTAATTATTAGTGCTAAAAAAAATATTCATAGAAATTTTGAGGATTTAATGTTGTTTGAAATAGGACCAGTTTTTAAAGGTAGCAAGCCTGGAGAACAATTAGCAATGATTGGTGCAATTAAAACAGGAAAATATTCCAGAAAAAACTGGATAGAAAAAGAAAGAAATTTTGATGTTTTTGATATAAAAAATGATGCTCTAAGAACTTTAAATGAAGTTGGTATTGATAGTTCTAAGATAATAGTGAGCAATAAAACAAAAAAATGGTATCATCCAGGAAGATCTGGTCTCATATCATTGGGTTTATCTAACGGTCCGGAACTAGCATATTTCGGGGAAATTCATCCATCTATTATTAAAAAGTTAGATCTAAGAACTGATAACGTTTTAGGTTTTGAAATCTTTTTGGACAATATACCCGAGTCAAGAAAGAAAATAAGAGAAACAAAACCTCAATTTATTGTTTCTGACTACCAAAAAGTAATTAGAGATTTTGCTTTTGTTATTGATGAAAAATATAGCTCTGGTGAAATCATTGGTTTGGTTAAAAAAATTGATAAAGAATTAATTAAAGATGTAAAAATTTTTGATGTTTATCAAGGTAGTAATATTATTTCTGGAAAAAAATCTATTGCTTTTAATGTAACTTTAGAACCTAAAGACAAAACTTTGAGTGAGAAAGATATCGATCAAATAAGTACGAAAATTATATCAACAGTCCAAGAAACAACAGGCGCAACACTAAGATCCTAATGTCAACGAATGAAGCTATTCGCAATTTTTCAATAATTGCGCACATCGATCATGGCAAGTCTACTTTAGCAGATAGATTGATACATAAATGCGGAGGTCTAACTGATAGAGAAATGAAAGAGCAAGTTCTTGATTCAATGGATATTGAGAGAGAAAGAGGAATTACTATAAAGGCTCAAACTGTACGTTTAAATTATAAGGCTAAAGATGGAAAAGACTATGTTTTAAATATTATTGACACTCCAGGCCA
>JGI12074J13106_1000072_pt1 | contig 11678 bp, 9 predicted proteins | sample DeeseametaMP2097_FD_13106 | JGI IMG/M metagenome (IMG submission 13106)
TTAAGTGATTTAAAAGTTTCAAAAGATGCAATTATAGAAACTGTTGCTGAAAAAATTTTAAGTCAGGAAAAACCTGTAGCAGTTATTGACTCTAATCAAAAAATTGTAGGAATCGTGAAGCCTTCCAAAGTTATTCATACTGTATTTGGCGGAAGAAAAGAAAATTCATAATTCATGGAAATTTTAAAAAAATACCCAAAATCATTTCAGTGGCTTTTTTTATTAATTATTTTCTTTGGTTTGTGTTTTGCAATAGATGTTCCGGAGGGTTATAAATTTATAAGGTCTGTAGCTGAACATTCAAAAGATCCAAATCTAAGTTCTTATGATCTTTTTGGTATAGAAGTTAGATATTATGGATATGATAATCTTTGGAGGTTGCCACCATACCTTGGATGGCTTCCAATTTGGGTAAATGATTCATTGTTTTTTTTATTGGAAGAGTGGATGCCGATTGAGATTTGGGACGCTGATCTTAAAGAGACTACAACGCGCCCACTGGTTCTGCAAATTACCAGAATGATTTCAGCTTCCATGCTTTTTTTAATTGAATTTATCCGTGAAATTTTAATTGGAGGAGTTAAAACCGTTGTTGCATTTACAAGCTGGGATTGGATTGATGCAAACCCATGGGCGGAATTACCCGGACTTCCTTGGACTATAGTTACCGCTGGAGCAGTTATATTGGGCTATAAACTTAATGGAAAAGGCCTTGCAATATTTGCAGCCATTACCATGATTTATATTTCTGTATTTGGTCAGTGGAAACCTTCAATGGAGACGCTTTCATTTGTATTGATTGCTGCACCAATTTCTTTTTTTCTTGGTTTGGTTTTCGGTATTTGGTCATATAAAAGCAAGAGGGTTGAGGAAGCATTAAATCCTATACTCAATGTAATGCAGACCATGCCGCACTATTCTTACATAGTTGTGATAATGGTAATGTTTGGAATTGGAGATCATTCTGGAGCAATAGCAACAATAATTTTTGCAACACCACCCATGGTGCGTTTGACTTTGTTGGGGCTTAGAAAAGTATCCCCAGAAGTTGTCCAAGCAGGAAAGATGAGCGGCTGTAACGAATTTCAACTTTTATTTAAAGTATTAATTCCAACCGCGAGACGAGACATTTTAATTGGTGTGAATCAAGTCATCATGCAGTGTTTGGCCATGGCAGTTATTGCATCCTTTATAGGCGCTAAGGGATTAGGTTGGAATCTATTGCTAGCTTTAAATCAACTTAGAATTGGTTTAGCTTTAGAAGCCGGCGTTTGTATTAGTCTAATAGCCGTACTTTTAGATAAAATGTCTTTGGCTTGGGCACATAAACAAACAGATTATTTTGCCAACCTTACTTTTTTTCAGCGTCATAAATATGGATTATTTTTTGTTGGGGCGGTATTAGTTGGATTAATATTTGCCTCTGTTGGATCTTTCTATTTTAAAGAAGGTTTTAACTACTTATATGAAGTTCCACACAATAAAGGGATATCAGGCGAACCTTTCTGGAATGCAGGGGTTGATTGGATATGGGATACTTTCTTTTTTCAATTAAAAGTATTTAATACCTGGTTGATTGTAGACGTATTACAACCAATGAGAGCTGCTTATCTAAGGATGCCAGTTGTNGCAACGTTTGTTTTGGTTATGGGTACCGGTTATATAATCGGTGGTATTCGATCAGCACTTGTAGTTGGTGGATTTACATTATTTATTGCTCTAAGCCCATGGTGGGATAGAGCTTTAGTCACAGCTTACATGGCAACTTTTGGTGTAATTGTATCAGGTATAATTGGAGTAATCTCTGGTTCTTTGGCCGCACAAAACACAACGAGTACAAAAATTGTTTTGGGGATTTGTGATACCCTCCAAACATTTCCATCCTTTGTCTATTTAATTCCTGTTATGATGCTTTTCGGCGTGACTGACACATCTGTGTTAATTGCTGTGATCATTTACGCAACTATTCCTGCAACCCGTTACACTATTGAAGGGCTTCGTAGTGTTCCATCAGCTTTACACGATGCAGCTTCGATGTCAGGTGTAACGCGTTTACAAAGATTGCTTCAGATTGAATTTCCTTTAGCATTTCCTCATATCATGCTCGGAATTAATCAAACAGTTGTCTTTGCATTATTTATGGTAATTATTGGAGCTTTTATTGGAACAGAAGATTTAGGACAATATATTATGAAAGCTTTATCAGACTTAAAAGGAGGAGGCAAAGCACTGATCCTTGGTCTCTGTGTTGCATTTATTGGTTTAGCTGTTGACAATTTAATTCGTACTTGGGCAGACAAACGAAAAAAATTATTAGGATTAGAAGAATATTAAATTAGTGAAAAAATTTATTATTGCAATAGATCAAGGAACTACTTCGAGTAGAGCAATATTGTTTAATATATCTGGTGTACCAGAATATTCTTCGCAAAAAGAATTTAACCAATACTTTCCCAAAGACGGTTGGGTTGAGCATAACCCAAATGAGATTTGGAGCACAACAAAAAAAGTTTTAAAAGATGTCATTAATAAAAGCAAAAAACTTAAAGGAAAAATTTTAACCATTGGAATAACCAATCAAAGAGAAACAACTATTTTATGGGATAGGATAACCGGCAAACCAGTCTATAATGCTATAGTTTGGCAAGATCGAAGAACTTCAGATTTTTGTGAAAAATTAAGAAAAAGAAAAAAAGAAACTTTAATTTATAATAAAACAGGCTTGTTAATTGATCCGTATTTTTCTGCAACAAAAGTTAAATGGATAATCGAAAATGTGCCGCAGGCTAAAAAATTATTAAAGAGAAAACAATTGCTTTTTGGAACAGTTGACACTTTTTTATTGTGGAGACTTACCAATAAAGTGGATCATGCTACAGATGCAACAAATGCCAGTAGAACAATGTTATATAATATATCTACCAATAAATGGGATGATCAAATTCTTAGTTTATTTAAAATACCAAAACATATTTTGCCAACAGTAAAAGATTGTTCAGATGATTTTGGTTATACTGATCCATCTATAACTGATGAATCTTATCCAATAACAGGAATGATCGGAGATCAACAGTCAGCAACAGTGGGACAGTGTTGCTTTGGTGCTGGATCTTTAAAAAGTACATATGGAACAGGTGCTTTTGTATTATTAAATACAGGAAATAAAAAAATTTTTTCAAAAAATAAACTATTAACCACAATCGGATATCGTTTGAATGGAAAAAATACCTATGCGCTTGAAGGCTCCATATTTATCGCTGGAGCAGGTGTTCAATGGTTAAGAGATAAACTTAAATTGATTAACAAAGCTTCGGAAACGGAAAAAATTGTTAAGGCATTAAAAAGCAATCACGGAGTATATTTGGTTCCAGCATTTACAGGTTTGGGCGCCCCTTACTGGGATGCAAACTCAAGAGGTTTACTTTGTGGCCTAACAAGAGATACAGGACCAAAAGAAATTATAAGAGCTGTTATAGAATCCGTTGCATATCAAACCTATGATTTGTTCGAAGCAATGAGAAATGACGGTTTGAGACCAAAAGTTGTGAAAGTTGATGGTGGAATGGTAAATAATAATTGGTTTACTCAATATCTAGCTGATATTGTTGATGTAAAAATACACCGTCCAAAAGTTAATGAAACCACAGCCTTGGGTGCAGCTTTTATGGCTGGATTAAAAATTGGCGTTTACAAATCACTGAAAGATATTTCCAATAGATGGAAGATTGATAGGAGTTTTTCTCCAAAGATGAAAAGCAGTAAAAGAAAAAAATTATTAAAGGGTTGGTCACAAGCAATAAAAAAGACATTAACATATTAAATACAATCTACACTTGAAAAAAAAGTTTTTTCATTTTTGATCTAGGTCAACTTCAATTCAACTAGACATATAAAAAAAATACATATTTAATCACCTAATTAACAAACTAATATTTAGGGGGAATAATGCTAAGAACATTACAATCTATCTTAGGTATTGCTGTTGCTTTTCTTTTGGCTTTGTCCTTGTCAGCTTTTGCTGGTGAGTCTGAAGCTAAGAAATGGGTTAATGATGAGTTTCAACCTTCAACGATTTCAAAAGCAGATCAAATGAAGGAAATGAATTGGTTTATCAATGCTGCTAAACCATTTAAAGGAATGGAGATAAACGTTTTATCTGAAACTATTCCTACTCATGAATATGAATCCAAAGTTCTAACCAAAGCTTTTGAGGAGATCACTGGTATTAAGGTGAACCACCAATTGCTTGGTGAAGGAGAGGTAGTTCAAGCAGTACAAACACAAATGCAAACTGGTAGAAATCTTTATGATGCCTATATTAATGACTCAGATTTAATCGGTACTCATTCAAGATTGCAGCTTGCAGTTAACTTATCTGACTGGATGTCGGGAGAAGGTAAAGATGTAACTCTGCCAACCCTTGATGTTGATGATTTTATAGGAAAATCATTCACAACAGGACCGGATGGCAAACTATATCAATTACCGGATCAACAATTTGCAAACCTTTATTGGTTTAGACATGACTGGTTTAGCAAGCCTGATTTGAAGAAAAAATTCAAAGCTAAATATGGCTATGAATTGGGTGTACCAGTTAATTGGTCTGCTTATGAAGATATAGCAGATTTCTTTACTAACGATGTAAAAGAAATCGACGGAGTAAGAGTTTATGGTCACATGGACTATGGAAAAAGAGCTCCGGATTTAGGTTGGAGAATGACCGATGCTTGGCTTTCTATGGCTGGAGCAGGAAGTGTTGGAAAACCGAATGGTGTTCCAGTTGACGAATGGGGAATAAGAATGGAGAAAGGTTCTTGTAATCCTGTCGGTGCTTCAGTTACAAGAGGCGGAGCAGCAAACGGTCCTGCAGCGGTTTATGCAATTAGAAAATGGGATGAGTGGTTAAGACAATACGCTCCTCCAGGTGCAGCAAGTATGGACTTCTATCAGTCACTACCAGCTTTATCATCAGGAAACGTTGCTCAGCAAATTTTCTGGTATACAGCATTTACTGCATCGATGGTTGCTCCAAAAAGTGCCGGAAACCAAACTGTAGATGATAATGGTGTTCCATTATGGAGAATGGGACCATCACCAAAAGGACCTTACTGGGACGAAGGTATGAAGCTAGGCTATCAAGATGCTGGTTCGTGGACTTTGTTTAAATCTACTCCAGTTGACAGAAGAAAAGCTGCTTGGTTATTTGCTCAATTTACAGTTTCTAAAACTGTATCTTTGAAGAAATCTCATGTTGGTTTAACAATCATTCGTGATAGTGATATTAATCATAAATCTTTCACGGAAAGAGCTCCAAAATTGGGAGGACTTGTAGAATTTTATAGATCTCCTAACAGAGTTCTTTGGTCGCCAACTGGAATTAACGTTCCTGACTATCCAAAATTAGCTCAAATTTGGTGGCAACAGATTGGTGATGTTAACTCTGGTGCTTTTACACCTCAACAAGCTATGGATCGTCTTGCAGAAGAGATGGATCTAGTTATGTCACGTATGGAAGCTGTTGACAAAGCAGCTAAAGTATACGGAGGCTGTGGACCAAGACTTAACCCAGAGAAGGATGCTTCTTATTGGTTAGGTCAACCTGGTTCGCCAAAAGCTAAAAGGGATGAAAAACCAAAAGGTAAGACCGTTGCTTACAAAGACGCTTGGAAGTAAGCAGTAAAATTATCTAACATTTATTAAAAAAAAGGGGGCAATCTTGCCCCCTTTTTAGACATTCGAAAAAAAAGGATTTTATGAGTTTGGAACTAAAGAATGTTGAAAAAAAAGTTGGAGCAAAAACTCATATTTATTCTACAAACCTAAGGTTTGAAAAAAATACCATTAACATTTTGTTAGGTTCCACACTTTCTGGAAAAACAACATTGATGCAAATAATGGCTGGTTTAGACAAACCTACTTCTGGCGAAATATGGTTTAACGAAAAAAATGTAACAGGTGTTCCGGTGCAAAAACGAAATGTATCAATGGTTTACCAACAATTTATTAACTATCCAAATTTTACTGTTTTCGAAAATATTGCATCACCACTAAAAATTGTGAATATTAGTTCTAATGAAATTAAAAATAGAGTTGGAAAAGTAGCGGAATTATTAAAACTTTCCGACATGTTCCACAAAAGACCTCACGAACTTTCGGGAGGTCAAAAACAGCGAACAGCACTCGCAAGAGCTTTAGTTAAAGACTCCGGATTAATCTTATTGGACGAGCCTCTGGCAAACCTTGATTTTAAATTAAGGGAAGAATTAAGAGAAGAATTACCAAGATTATTTGAAAATCGAGATTGCATAGTAGTTTATGCAACGACCGAACCAATGGATGCTTTATTAATTGGAGGTAACACAGCAACTCTTCACGAAGGAAAAATAATCCAATATGGAAAGACAGTTGAAGTTTACAATAAACCTAAGAATGTTATTTCTGCAAAAGTTTTTAATGATCCACCCATAAATACAACAAAGATTGTTAAAAAAGATAAAACTTTTTCTATCAAAAATAATTCCGTAAGTTGGTCATGTCAGTCTAATTTAGAAGGTCTTGCAGATGGCCACTACACAATTGGGATTCGTCCTCACAGCATAACTCCTTACAAACAGACAGAAAATTCAGTTCAAATTAAGGGAAAAGTTTTAATTGCAGAGTTAAGCGGTTCTGAAAGTATCATTCATTTTCAGAGCGGTGATATAAAATGGGTGTCCTTATCTACCGGAATTCATCCTTTAAAAGTTGGTGCTGAAGCAGAACTTCATATGGACGTTAACCAATTTTTGTATTTCGATCAAAATAATAAACTGATTAATCATGTCTAAAATTTCTCTAAATAATCTAAGTCACAGTTATCTTGCGCAGCAAAATAATGATCTAGATTGGGCACTAAGAGATATAGATTTAGAATGGTCTGATGGTGGAGCTTACGCACTATTAGGGCCATCAGGTTGTGGGAAGACAACTTTATTAAATATTATCTCTGGTTTATTAAAACCTACTAAAGGTGAAATTTATTTTGACGACAAAAAAATAACTCATCTTTCTCCGATAGAAAGAAATATTGCTCAAATTTTTCAGTTTCCAGTAATTTATGACACGATGACCGTATTTGATAATTTGGCTTTCCCTTTAAGAAATAGAGGGGTGAATGAAGACAAAATTCAGTCGAGAGTTAAGGAAATAGCCAAAATGCTTGATCTCAGCGAGACTCTCTATAATCGTGCCTCAGGACTTACCGCAGATGGCAAACAAAAGATTTCTTTGGGTAGGGGGTTAGTAAGATCTGATGTTAACGTCATCATGTTTGATGAACCTTTAACAGTTATTGATCCTCACTTAAAATGGATTCTGAAATCTAAATTAAAAGAACTTCATCAAGAAATAAACAGAACGATGATCTATGTTACTCATGATCAAACGGAAGCGTTAACATTTGCAGATCAAGTGGTAGTAATGCATGAAGGTCAACTAGTTCAGAAAGGAACTCCAATAGAATTATTTGAAAAACCAAAACATACATTTGTGGGACACTTTATAGGATCTCCAGGCATGAATCTTTTACCTTGTGAACTAATGAATGGAAAAGTGAACTTTAGTGGAGCAAAAATTGAAATAGAAAAAATACCCAGTTCACACAAAATTTATTCTAAAACTCAAATTGGAATAAGACCAGAATTTGTCAGTTTCTCAAATACTGGAATAGCAGTTAAAGTTTTAAAAGTTAACAATGCTGGTAGACACAAAATTATTGACATTGAGTGTGATGGTGGAAAATTAAAAATGATATCAAGCGTTACAACAACAATACCAAGTAGCACAGCTTATGTAAAATTTAACTCAAAATATACTTATGTCTACGGAGATGATTGGATAATTGAGGAATAAAAAATGAGAAAAACTTTAAATCAAAAAGCATGGTTTTTTGTATTGCCAGTATTTGTTTTGGTCGCTTTTAATGCAGCCATTCCCTTAATGACAGTCATTAATTATTCTTTTCAAGAAACATTTGGTGATAACATATTTTTTTGGGAAGGGACAAGGTGGTTTAAACAAATATTACAGTCCGATAGATTTCACGGAGCATTAGGTCGGCAATTTTTTTTTACTTTTCTTATTTTAATAATTCAAATTCCACTGGGTATTGCAATTGCTCTTTCAATGCCAAAGGAAGGAGTTGGTGTTTCAATTTGTTTAGTGTTGATGTCCATGCCTCTTTTAATTCCATGGAATGTTGTAGGGGCAATGTGGAATATTTTTGCTTTACCTGAAATAGGTTTTTTAGGTCACTCTCTGAATGCTTTAGGAATAGATTATAATTATACACAACAACCGTTTGCGGCCTGGTTTACAACAATTTTAATGGACGTTTGGCACTGGACTTCATTAGTTGTTTTACTGTCTTATGCAGGCTTGTGTGCAATTCCAGACGCTTATTATCAAGCAGCAAAAATAGATGGCGCTAGCCGTTGGTCTATATTCAGGCATATCGAATTACCAAAAATGAATAAAGTTTTAACCATAGCTATTTTATTAAGATTCATGGATAGTTTTATGATTTATACAGAACCTTTCGTTTTAACTGGCGGAGGACCAGGTAATGCAACCACATTTTTATCAATTGATTTAGTCAAAATGGCTCTTGGCCAATTTGATTTAGGACCAGCAGCAGCGATGTCATTAATTTATTTCTTTATAGTGCTTTTGATTTGTTGGGTTTTTTATAACCTTATGATGAGACATGAGGGGCAGTCATGACTAAATATAAGTGGCTAGTACCAACAATTTATATAATTTTTTTAATGTTGCCAATTTACTGGCTATTAAATATGTCATTTAAAACCACAACAGAAATAATCAATACCTATTCATTGTGGCCACAGCAATTTACGCTTGATAATTATAAAAAGATTTTTACGGATAGCACCTGGTATAATGGTTATTTAAATTCCATTTATTATGTTGTCATAAATACCATAATTTCAGTTTCAGCAGCTTTACCAGCAGCTTATGCATTTTCTAGATACAAATTTTTGGGAGACAAACACTTATTCTTTTGGCTGTTAACAAATAGAATGGCTCCGCCAGCTGTGTTTGCTCTTCCTTTCTTTCAATTTTATTCATCTATCAATCTTTTTGATACACATATTGCAGTCGCATTATCACACTGTTTATTTAATATTCCATTAGCAGTTTGGATACTCGAAGGTTTTATTTCTGCAGTTCCTAAAGAACTCGATGAAACAGCTTATGTAGACGGTTATTCTTTTTGGAGATTTTTCTTCAAAATATTTATACCAACAATAACTGCGGGAATTGGTATCACAATGTTTTTCTGTTTCATGTTTTCTTGGGTTGAGTTATTATTAGCTAAAACTTTAACCGCGGTTGCTGCCAAACCCATAGCGGCTACTATGACAAGAACAGTTAGCACGTCGGGGTATGAATTAGGACTTTTGGCTGCCGCAGGCTCCTTAACAATAATACCAGGAGCCTTTGTTATTTATTTTGTGAGAAATTATATCGCGAAAGGATTTGCATTAGGTAGAGTATGATAATTAAACCAGTAAATGAAGTATTGTTATTAGGCTGGGAAAGTGTTGCCGAGAATCAAGAAAAAGGTTTTTTAGATTTTGATTTTATTACTTGGATGGCTTGGACTTGGCAAACAGCGGCTTTTTTTGTCTTTATTGCCTTATGTTTGTTTACAATGGTCTTATGGGAAAAAAAAGATCCAGGAGGAAATCCTAGAAGAGGAATGCTAGGGCTTGATACAACAAGAGGTGATCGATTATTTATATCTTTATTGAGTAGTGCATTTATTCACTTGGCCTGGCTAGGTATCATTGGAACTTTGCTTTGGATTGGGACAATCTTATCTTTTGTATTTGCAATTTTTGTATTTAGATATTTTTAATTTGGTATGAAAAAAATTTTAGTCCTCGGCGCAGGTGCAATGGGATCAGCATTCACAGTTCCTTGTTTAGACAATCAAAATTTCGTGTCATTAGTGGGCACTCATCTTGAAGATAAATTTATGGATCAGATGATGCAAAACGATAACTTTCATCCTATCCTAAATTGCAAACTTCCAAATAAATTAAAATTGAGAAAGTTTGAAAAATTTGCTGAAGAATTTAAAGAAAAACCAGATTTAATTGTTTTAGGAGTTAATTCAAAAGGCATAGATTGGGCAGGCAATGAAATTGCAAAATATTATTCGCCGGAGATTCCAATTTTGTTACTTACGAAGGGACTAACTATAATAAATAATCAATATGAAACAATTGCTGAAAAATTAAAGCAAATTCTTAAAAAAAATGGATCAAAAAAAATCAGTATATCTGCGGTAGGAGGTCCTTGCTTAGCATCTGGTTTGGCTAATAAAGTGAGAAGCAGTGTTGTGTTGGCAAATCAAAATATTGAAACTGTAAAGTATATAGGAAAAATGATTTCCACTAATTACTATTCAACTGAATTTTCAGATGATTTAATCGGAGTAGAAGTTTGTGCAGCTGTAAAAAATATTTACTCAATGGTAATAGGGGCATCAAAGGGTTTATGTAGTTTATCTGCTAGTGAGGAAATTAAAAAAAAAAATTATTTAAATACTGCAGCTTCATTAATGTACCAGTCTGTATCTGAAATGGTTCATTTTACAGAATTTTTAAAAGGAAAAGAAGAAACAGTGTACGGATTGTCTGGTCTTGGTGATTTGTATGTGAGTTCGGCTGGTGGAAGAAACAGTAAAATGGGCGAGTATCTTGGTGAAGGTTATGATTATTTAACTGCAAAAAAAAAATTTATGCCCAACGACACCATAGAAGGAGCGGAGCTAGCTTTAGAAGTTGGTCCAAAAATATTAAAAGAATTTGAAAAAGATAAATTTCCTCTCATGATAGGTTTAATCGAGTCTATTTGTAATAATAAAAAATTAGAAATAAACTGGAAATAATTTTTTCAAGGCATGAATAAATCTAATTGGAATTATCCAACAACGGTGTGGTTTGGAGAAGGAAGAATAAAAGATCTTCATTTGGCTTGCAAACAACTTAAAATTAAAAAACCTTTTCTTGTTACAGATAATGGATTAGCTCAGTCACAAATGGTAAAAAAATTATTGAAAGATTTAAATGACAGATCTTATTCAACCAGTATTTTTTCCAATGTTAGAGGTAACCCCATTGGCTCAAACGTTACTGAGGGTGTAGAAATATTTCAAAAAGGAAATCATGATGGGGTAATTGCATTTGGTGGAGGAAGTGGACTGGATGTTGGCAAAGCAGTTGCTTTTATGTCAGGGCAATCAAGACCAATTTGGGATTTTGAAGATGTGGGGGATTATTGGACTAGGGCTAATCCAGATGGAATAGTTCCAATTATTGCAGTTCCCACAACAGCGGGCACGGGATCAGAAACTGGTAGAGCTTCAGTTATAGTCAACGAGAAAACAAGCGTAAAAAAAATAATTTTTCACCCAAAAATTCTACCATCTATAGTAATTTTAGATCCTGTTTTGACAGTTAATTTACCTCCAAAACTTACAGCAGCAACTGGAATGGACGCACTTGCACATAACCTTGAGGCATTTTGTGCTCCTGGTTTTCATCCAATGGCTGACGGAATAGCTCTTGAAGGAATGTATTTAATTAAAAAATGGTTAATCGTAGCATTTA
>JGI12074J13106_1000076_pt1 | contig 11519 bp, 15 predicted proteins | sample DeeseametaMP2097_FD_13106 | JGI IMG/M metagenome (IMG submission 13106)
TTATATTTTTTAATTAATATTTTAGAGGTTTTGTGTAAATTTTTTACTCTTGCATAATAACCTAATCCCTCCCAAAGTTTTAATATTGTTTTTTCACGACTATTAGAAAGAGCTTTCAAACTTGAAATTTTTTTTACAAAATTAATAAAATATGGAATTACTGTTTTGACTTGTGTTTGTTGAAGCATAAATTCACTTAAAATTCTATAATAGTGGTTCTTTTTAGACTTTTGACTTAATCGCCAAGGTAGTATCCGTTTGTTATTATCATACCATGAAAGAATTTTTTTTGATAAATTCCCACTATTTATATGCATCGCAAACAAAATAATAAAGAATGCAAAACCTACGTTCAAGGTTTAAGACCCTTCGGACAAACTTTGCCACGTGGGATTAAGGGTATTCTTAAAAAAAGTGGCTACAATTATTCTGAAATAGTTAGCAAATGGAATATGTTGGTAGGAAAGAACATTTCCAGTTGCTCATACCCAAAGTCGATAAAAATAACAAATAAGAATATAAATGGAACTTTGTTTCTAGCTGTTAAAAGAGGTGATGAAATAACCGTGGAGTATTCGAAAAAAGAAATTATTAATAAAATAAATAGTTATTTTGGCTACCGATTAATAGACAAAATAAGATTGCAAGCTATCAATTCTGAAAGCAAAATAGCAAAAAATAAAAATATTATGGGCAAATTTAAAAAAAATTTTGGAAAAAAAATAAACGAAATAAAAAGTGAAAACATTAGAAATTCTCTTTCGCAGCTTTTTAATATAATAAAAAATGATTAGATACAGCTTAAAATCCAATTTATTTTTGTTACTTAATATTCTTTTTGTTTGCTTAATTATTTCATTAAAATCTTATGCTGATGATCAAAAAAAATTGGACGATTTAGTAGTTCTTGGACCTAACAATGCACCAGTTAAAATTAAGATTTTTTCATCTTTAACTTGCCCGCATTGTGCATATTTTCATATAAACGTTATTCCAAAAATAAAAAAAAATTATGTAGAATCGGGAAAAGTACAATTAATTTTTATTGACTTTCCTCTGGATCAGTCAGCATTTGATGCATCAAAATTATTACACTGTTTAGATAAAAATGAACAAATAAAATTTTTAGATATTATCTATAAAAAACAAGAAAAATGGACAACAGGTTCGAATACAAATGAAATCAATGAAAATCTAAAAAAAATTGTAAAAAATTTGGGGATAACTTCTGCGCAGTTTGATAAATGTATAAACAACGAAGTTGTTAGCGACAAAATACTAAATGGTCGAATAGCTGCGCACCAAAAATATTCAGTAAATTCAACACCAACAATCATAATTAACGAGAAAAAATTTAAAGGTTCTGCTAGTTTTGAGGGTATAAAGAAAAAAATAGAAAAGCTTATTTAGTATATGGAATTTAAAAAACTTGAATTAATTGGTTTTAAATCTTTTGTTGATAAAACTTCTTTTGCTATTGAAAAAGGTTTAACAGGAATAGTTGGTCCCAATGGATGCGGCAAATCAAATATTGTGGAAGCTATAAGATGGTGTATGGGAGAAACTTCCGCAAAAAGCATGCGAGGAACTGGAATGGAAGACGTAATATTTTCTGGCACAGCTAATAGAACTTCAAAAAATATTGCTGAAGTCTCTTTAACATTAGATAATTCGGACAAGAGTGGTTCAATTCAATTCAAAGAATTAGATATAATAAATATTAAAAGAAGAATACAAAAAGAAAAAGGTTCAAGATATTTCATTAATGGTAAGGAAATGCGCGCAAGAGATGTGCAAACTTTTTTTGCTGATTTATCTACTGGAGCTCACTCCCCTTCAATGATAAGTCAAGGAAGAATCGGCGCGTTAGTAACAGCAAAACTAACAGATCGAAGAGCAATTTTGGAAGAAGCCGCAGGTATTTCGGGCATACATGCTAGACGACATGAATCCGAATTGAGACTAAATTCGGCAGAAAATAATTTAAAAAGAGCTAGTGATTTACAAAAACAGCAAGAAAAACAGTTAGAAAATTTAAAAAAACAAGCTCAAGAAGCTTCGAAATATAAATTGATTTCTGAAGAAATAAAAAAAATTGAGGCAGGGCTTTTTTACCTCAAATTGACAGAAATTGAAAAAGAAATAAATATGAGCAAGGAAATTGCGAGTGAATCAGAAGATGAAATAAGCGGACTTACAATCGAAATAAATCATAATAATAATTTACTTGAAGAAGAAAATATTAAACTAAAACCATTGCGTGACAAGAACATAGAAATATTATCAAAATTACAAAGGTTAAATTTAGAATTTCAAAATTTGGAAGAGGAGGAAAAAAGAGCAAGATCAGAAAAAGACAGACTTTTAAAGTCTGAAAATACGATACGAATTGATATTGAGAGAGAGAAAAATATAGTCTCTGATGCTCAGTCAAATGAAAAAAGATTAAATGAAGAAAAAAATAGCCTGATTGATACGGAAAAAAAATATTACGATATGGAAAAACAAACACAGTCAGATCTACAAATTGCCACTGAGGAATTAAAAAATGAACAAGATAAACTTGAAAAAATATCAAAAAATTTATCACAAGATAACCAAAGCAAAAAATTTAAGAATTTTTTAATAAATATTAACGAAAATCTAGAAAGTGCGAAAGTATACCTGGAGAATAATGAAAATAATAAAACCTTAGACGCAATCAACAATATTATTCACTCTGTTAATGATGAAAAAGAAAGAATTGAAACTAGGACAGAACAAGATTCTTTAAACAATATTACGAAACTAACAAATAAAATTAAATTAGCGCAAGAAAAGTATGCCTCGACTTTTAGCAAGCATCAATCTATTCAAACGGAAACTATCAGAAGGCAAGAAAGAATAAAAAATATTGATATTGAAATTCAAAATTGGAAAAATTTGAAATCTAATTCAGAAAAAATGATAGAAGAACTAATTGATAGAGACAAAAAAATAAAATTAGAATTAGAAAATATTACTAAACTGCCTGAAACGACGGCAATAAAAAAAGGTCAATTAATACAAAATACCTCTACAACGGAAAATGAAAAGCAAAATCTATCAAAACAACTGGTGCAAGCGGAAACAAAATACCAAGAAATAAATAAACAACTAAAAATAGTTGAAGAAAAAATGATGTTAGCTAGAGAAAGTAAAGCAAGATCTGGTGCAACTTTAGAAGGACTCGAAAATAGAAAAAAAGATTTAATCGGAAGAATAGAAAGCGAATTGGATGTTAATGTGAAAGACCTGTTAATCAATTCAGATTTAAAAGATCTTAAACCTCTTCCAAATGCTATAGAGCAAGAAGATAAATTGGATGCCAAAAAGAACGAAAGAGAGCGTTTAGGATCAGTAAATTTAAGGGCAGATGAAGAAACTGAACAATACAAAACATCAATTAATAAAATGGAAAAGGATAAAGAGGATCTGATTTTGGCAATAACTAAACTTCGATCTAGTATAAATGAACTTAATCAAAAAGGCAGGGAAAAACTTTTGGAAGCTTTCGATAAGGTTAATAGAAAATTCAATGAAGTGTACACAAAACTTTTTAATGGAGGTAATGCAAAACTAGAATTTGTTGATGCTGAGGATCCTCTGGAAGCTGGTTTAGAAATGCTAGTAAGTCCACCAGGCAAAAGGCTACAATCGATTACTCTTTTATCGGGAGGAGAACAAGCTTTAACAGCTTTGTCTCTAATATTTGCTGTTTTCTTAACCAGCCCAGCTCCAATTTGCATTTTGGACGAAGTGGACGCACCATTAGATGATGCCAATGTAACAAGATTTTGCTCTTTGCTAGATGAACTGACAAAGATTACAGAGACCAAATTCATAATAATCACACATCATGCTCTTACCATGTCTAGAATGGAAAGATTGTACGGTATAACAATGCCGGAAAAAGGAATTAGTCAACTTGTTTCTGTTGATCTAGAAAGGGCTGAGGAATTGGTTGCCTGATGATCATAAAAAATAATGGAAGATTTTAAGAAAATATCAGCTCGCTTAGAGATTGCAAAAAAAAAAATTAAAAAAAATCTAAAAAAAAGTGATAGCACAAATGTCACATCCCTCGGTAAAGCATTTAAAATAAGCACCGAATTGGTAGCGTCTGTAGTAGTTGGAACAACATTGGGGTATATTTTAGATAATTGGTTTGGTACTAAACCTTGGTTAATAATTTGTTTTTTTTTTATGGGTGTTGCTGCTGGAATATTAAATGTAATAAGGTCCGCAAAAAACATGCATAGAAATTTGAAAAAATAGCAGGAGAAAAAATGGCAACAAATCCAATGCACCAATTCGAGGTTTACAGCATAGGCCCCGACATAAGTTTGGGTGCGCTTAACCTTTCGTTTACAAATGCCAGCCTCTTTATGTTAGTAAGCGCTGTAATAATCTCGTTTTTATTATTTCTTGGAGCTAAAAAAAAATCTTTGGTACCTTCCAAAATACAGTTGGTAACAGAAATGACTTATACTTTTGTTGCTAAAATGATAAATGATACGGCGGGAAATAATGCAAAAGTATTTTTCCCGTTTATTTTCACTTTGTTTATGTTCGTGCTATTTTGCAATATGATTGGAATGCTACCTTATGCATTTACGGTAACTAGCCATATCATTGTTACATTTATGCTTGCGGCAATAGTTTTTATTGGAGTTACGGTAATTGGATTCTTAAGGCACGGTATTAAATATCTTGAGCTTTTTGTACCCAAAGGAGTTCCAATAATACTTTTGCCCTTAATTGTAGTTATTGAAATTATATCTTATTTAAGCAGACCCGTTAGCCTGTCAGTTAGACTGTTTGCAAACATGATGGCTGGTCATACTATGTTAAAAGTATTTGGTGGGTTTGTGATAAGTTTGGGATTGCTTGGTGGATGGCTACCGCTTGGTTTTTCCGTTGCATTAACAGGTCTTGAAATACTGGTCGCCTTTCTTCAAGCTTATGTTTTTGCAATTTTAACATGCATTTATTTAAATGATGCATTAAATTTACACCATTAATAAAGGAGGAAAATATGGAGTTAGAAGCAGCTAAAATGATAGGAGCAGGCCTTGCGGCTATAGCCTTGGCTGGTGCTGGTGTTGGTATCGGGATTATTTTTGGAAACTATTTGTCTGGTGCGATGAGAAACCCATCTGCAGCACAAAAACAGTTTCCAAATTTGCTTTTGGGTTTTGCTTTGGCCGAAGCTACTGGTTTATTTGGACTTGTGGTTGCATTAATAATTTTATTTGCGTTTTAATTAAATAAAATTTTTATCATGAAAAATTTTTGTTTTGCCTTGTGCTTAGCATTGGTTCTTTTTTTTGATATAAACTTGGCTTCGAGTGCTGAGAGTGGCATGCCCCAACTTAATACTGAGTTTTGGACAGCTCAAATATTTTGGTTAATATTAATTTTTTCTAGTCTGTACTTAATTATTTGGAAAATATTTTTACCTAAAATTACCAATAATATTGAAAATAGAAAGTTGAGGGTAATAAATGACTTAAATGAAACTGAAAAATTTAAGGAAAATGCTCAAAAAAAACTCGATGAATATAACAAAATAATTGAAGTCACAAAAAAAGAGGCAAAAAAGATAGTTGAGAATAATAAAAAAAAATTGGAACAAGACATTAATAGCAAAAAACAAAAATTTAATGAGGAAATTGAAAATGAGTTAATTACTGTCGAAAAAGAAATCGAGAGTTTAAAGAAAACATCAGTTTCCAATATCAATAAAATTGCAGTAGAAATTTCTTCAGAAATAATAAAACAGATTCTTGGAACAGAAGTTAACAAAAGTAATGTTTCTGCAATTGTAGAAGATGTTACCAAAAAAGAGGCACAACGTTTATGACTATAGACGCAACCTTTTGGGTAGCAATTTCTTTTTTTATTTTCTGTGGGACTTTAATCTATTTTAAAATTCCTCAAAAAATAAATAATTTATTGATTGAAAAAATTAATGAAATTAAAAAAGAACTAAATAATGCTGAAAAATTAAAAGATGAAGCTCAAAAGTTACTAAGTGATTATGAAAATAAAATCGATAAATCTAAAAAAGAAACTAAAAAAATTATTGATGCCGCCGAAAGAGAAAGTGAAAAAGCTATTATAGAAAAAACAAAAAAATTTCACCAAACGATTGAGGAGAAAAAGAAAAATGTTGAGCAAAAAATCGCTCAAATGAAAGAAAATGCATTAAAAGATATTAAAAATGTATCTGTGAGGATTGCCATCAAATCTGTAGAAAAATTGATAAAAAATTCGATTGACAAAAATAAACTAGAAAATCTTTATACTAAAAGCTTAGAACAAACCAAAATTGCTTTAAAACAAACTAGAGTTTAGAATGCGAACCATCGCACAACGGTTGGCTTTGTGTTTTTTTGCATCCGCAAAAAAATACTTCTTTACTTTCTGTAGCAACATATTTCAATGATTTTACTTGCCCAACCTTTTTATGAGCGCCATCACAGAAAGGTTGTTTCTGAGACAAACCACATGTACACNAGAAATAGGTTTTTCCTTTTTCAACCTTAACTTTATATGAAGACTTTTGTTGCACACGAGAATTTTCCATAAGACTGTAATAAGTATATATATATTAAAAAAAATAAATAAAAAAGTTGATAAAAAAAGATATAAATAGCGCTTAAAAAAATTATGATTAATAAAATTACCATTCATTTAGCGTCTCCAAGAGGTTTTTGTGCCGGAGTAGACAGGGCAATAGAAATAGTAAAAAAAACAATTAGAAAATATGGTTCTCCAGTTTATGTAAGACATGAAATCGTTCACAATAAACAAGTTGTAAAAAATCTAAAAGATCAAGGAGTGATTTTTATCGAAGAATTGGATGAAATAAAGAATAAGAGTCGGCCAGTTATTTTTTCGGCTCATGGGGTTCCTAAATCCGTACCAGATTCAGCAAAAATAAAAAAAGTTTTTTTCATAGACGCAACTTGCCCTCTCGTTTCCAAAGTACATAAAGAAGCAGAACAGTTAAACAAAAATGGTTTTAAAATATTGCTTATAGGACATGCTAATCATCCGGAAGTTATAGGTACAATGGGGCAATTATCTAAAGAATCTATTCACCTGATAGAAACAGCCAATGATGCGGAGTTATACGACAATCAATATGAAAAAGAGTTGGCTTATATAACACAAACCACTCTATCTGTTGATGACACTGCAGAAATAATAAAAATATTAAAAAAAAAATTTCCTAATATCAAAGGTCCAAATAGAGAGGACATTTGTTATGCAACCACTAATAGACAGCTAGCCGTAAAGAAAATTGCACCTTTGTGTGATATTATGTTTGTCATCGGAAGTAAGAATTCATCTAATTCATTGAGACTTGTAGAGGTCGCAAAAAGATCTGGTTGTAAAAATACTTCTTTAATCGATTCAAAAAAAGAGTGTAAAATAAGTGATATTGGAAAGTACAGAAATATAGGAATTTCTTCAGGTGCATCTGCTCCGGAAAAATTGGTGTTTGATTTAATTGACGAGATAAAAAAAAATGCTCAAGTGGAATTAAAAGGAATTGAGGTGGCAAAAGAAAAAGTGTCGTTTAAACTTCCAAAAATTATAAATTAACAAATGGCTGTCTATACAAAACTGTCTGAAAATAATCTAAAAGATTTTTTTTCAAAATATAATTTAGGTAAACTCTTGAATTATAAAGGAATAAAGGAAGGAATAGAAAATACTAATTATTTTATCCACACAGAAAAGGGTAAATTTATTCTTACGGTATATGAAAAAAGAGTCGAAGAAAAGGATCTTCCTTTTTTTATGGGATTAATGAAAAATCTTTTCGATGCAAGTTTTCCATCTCCTGAACCAATTATCAATCAAAATGGAAATTATATAACTGAAATATCTAAAAAAAAGGCTGCCGTAGTATCTTTTCTGGATGGTTCTGCGAAAAAAAGCTTGAGCCCGATTAATTGTCATGAAATAGGAATTTATACAGCAAAATTACACATGATAACAAAAAAATTAACTGGAAAAAGAAAAAATATGCTTTCTATCGATTCTTGGAGAAAACTATATAAGAATGTTGAAAAAGATTGTACAAAAATTCATCCTAACTTGACAAAAATAATTGAAAAAAATTTAGATGAAATTGAAAATCATTGGCCTAAAAACATTCCATCAGGAATAATTCACGCAGATTTATTTTCCGATAATATTTTTTTCAATAATAACAAACTAACTGGTATTATCGACTTTTACTTTTCTTGTAATGATTTCTATGCTTTTGAAATAGCAATATGCTTAAACGCTCTGTGCTTTGAAGGTTATAAAGAAAACTTGAGTTTTAATGTAACAAAAGCAAAAAAATTCATAGATGGATATTCTCAAATCAGAGAATTATCCGAAGAAGAAAAAAAATCTTTAAAAATATTATGCCAAGGAGCGGCCATGAGATTTTTATTAACGAGAGTTTTTGATTATTTATATTTAACCGAAGGAGCTATAGTAAAAATAAAAGATCCGATAGAATANTTGAAAAGGCTAGAATTTCACAATAATGNATCAAATTATGAAGATTATTTTTTTTAATNATGAAAATTAAAATTTACACGGATGGTGCTTGCGTTGGNAATCCGGGCCCGGGAGGCTGGGCAGCAATTATATTAAGNGGAAACNACAAAAAAGAAATATTTGGTGGCGAAAAATTAACAACTAATAATCGAATGGAATTAACAGCNGCAATCAAAGCTCTNGAATATTGTGCTGAGCCAGAANNCANAAAATCNACATTAAAACAAATAATAATTTATACCGACTCAACTTATGTAAAAGAAGGAATTACTGTTTGGATAAATGTNTGGGAAAANAATGGTTGGAAAACAGCAGATAAAAAAAGNATAAAAAATATTGATCTTTGGAAAAAACTTAAAGTTCTTGTAAAATCTAATCAGATAGAATGGAAATGGATAAAAGGCCATTCCAAAGATCAAATGAATGACTTGGCTGACGAACTGGCAAAAAAAGCAACTCCCATTTAAATCTGATCTAAAAAGTTTTCGGCAGCGGTAGTTTCGCATTTGTCAACTTCTTCAACAACTTTTTTTAAAACACCACCGTCTATCAACATTGTGTACCTTTCTGAACGAATTCCCAATCCTTTAATAAACTTTAAATCAATTTCTGCACCAATGCTCTTAGTAAATTCTCCTCTTGAATCTCCCACCATTGTTATTTTTCCCAATGCATTACAACTCTTTCCCCAAGCTTCCATTACGTATGGATCATTAATTGAAATACAAATAACTTTTGTAATTCCTTTTTTCTTAACTTTATCCATAGAATTAACAAAACTTGGAAGATGTTTTGCAGAACAGGTTGGAGTAAATGCACCTGGTAAACCAAATAAAATTACTTTATCTGCTCCAATAAAATCTCCTATGAATACCTCTTTTGGACCTTCCTTGGATAAAATAAATACTTTGCTATTTGGAATTTTTTCTCCTTCTTTGATTTTCATTTATTTTCTCTCTCGGATATATTTTTTTACTTTTTCAAAATCTTTGGGCAATCTGTCATATTTTTCTTTTTTAACTAATATGCTTTTCAAATTTTCAGGCAATTCTGGTTTTATACNNGTTGCCTCCATAACAACATCGGGGAATTTTGAAGGATGAGCTGTAGATAAAATAACAGTATTCTCTTCTGGAGAAATTTTTTTAGTTACACCAATTCCTACAGCCGTGTGTGGGTCAACTAGCGCCCCATAGTTTTTATACATTTCGCTTATAACTGATTTAGTCATCTCTTCTGATAGACTCTCGGAAAGAAAACTATCTCTAATTTTTTGCAATTCTTCTTTTGCTAGCTTAAATTCCCCTGACTCATTCAAATCATTCATTAATTTTAATGTTTTTTTGGAATCGCAGGCGACAATATCAAAAATTAATCTTTCAAAATTACTAGCAACCTGGATATCCATACTAGGAGATATGGTATGCTTAACCTCCGAGGGTTTGTAACATCCAGTTTCTACGACTCTTTTCAAAATATCATTTTTGTTTGTTGCAATAATTAATTTGTTAATAGGAAGTCCCATTTTTTTTGCAACATAACCTGCGTAAATATCTCCAAAATTTCCTGTGGGAACGGAAAAGTTTATTCTTTCATTAGATTTGATAATTTTAAAATAACAAAAGAAATAATAAACAATTTGAAAAATAATTCGTGCCCAATTTATTGAATTAACTCCTGACATATTAATTAAATCCCTGAAATCATTATCTGCAAACATTGATTTGACAATGTTTTGACAATCATCAAAATTTCCTGCTAATCCTATATTAAACACGTTTCTCGCTTCAACAGTTGTCATAAACTTTCGCTGAACATCGGATATTTTGTTTTCGGGATGTAAAACAAAAATTTTCATATTTTTTCTATTTTTTATGGCGCTGATAGCAGCCGCCCCAGTATCCCCTGAGGTCGCCACAACTACATTAACTTTTAACTTACTTTTCTCTAAAATATTTTCATACATATTGCCAATCGCCTGCATAGCAATATCCTTGAATGCCAAAGTTGGTCCATGAAATAATTCCAATAAATTTATTTTTCCAAATTTATTTACTGTAACTACGTCTTTAACTCTAAAATCCTTATAGGATTTTTTAACTATTGTTTTAATTTCAAATTCACTAAATTCTTCGGCGCAAAAATCTGAAATAATTTTAGCTGCAAGTTCTTGGTAAGAAAAATTTCTTAATTGTTCCAAATCTTGATTAGAATATAATGGCATTTGTTTGGGGGTATATAAACCGCCATCGGAAGCTAGACCATTCAAAAAAACATTTTTGAAAGAAAAAATCTCTTGTGTATTTCTGGTGCTAATGTATTCCATGTCTTTTTTTAATACAGAATTGAGATATTGGCCACTACAATTCTATGCCAATAAATGTAAAAAAATTATTTTTTATTGGTGAAATATTTCTTCCTAGCCCAATTAGCAACAGCTAAAAGAATCAAAGTCGATACAATAATAACGAGAGCTATTCTGCCCCCAGATCTGTCAGAAACACAAACAGCACACATAGAAATTAACGTATCGGGTCTAAATGTCAAAGTCTGCAAAACCATCTTTTAGCCTTTCTTTTGCTTATATTCTTCGTAATCGAAGAAAGTAAACTGTATTGTAGCCTCTTTAATATCTTTTGTCACTTCGGAACCACCGTGGTAAATCGCAACAATTTATATAATTGCATCTACTAAAATAGAAGTGAAAATCATAAAAAGATATAATATAGAATAAGTAAATAATTTAGTTGCCAATTTTTTTTCTGTAATTGTATTTTTCTCTTTAAACAATTTGTAAGAAATGAGCAGATAATAACCGCTAAACCCAGATGAAAGTATTAAATAAGTTAATCCAGAAAAATTTAAAAAAAATGGTAATATGGCAATTGGAAACAAAATTATAGCATAAATAAATATATTTAACTTTGTGG
>JGI12074J13106_1000087_pt1 | contig 10786 bp, 9 predicted proteins | sample DeeseametaMP2097_FD_13106 | JGI IMG/M metagenome (IMG submission 13106)
GGGATACGTCTTGTTGAGCGCGCTGTTGACAACAACAATGCTTTCAATGAGAGAGACCGTCGAGTCAGTCAAGCAAGCCGAACCCGATTTAAAAGTGATCATAGGCGGAGGACCGCCAAGCACTACAGAGACACCCAGCGTTTGAGCTTCATGGCCGATGGCTTCCGCTACCTCGCGGATCAAGGCTTCATCCCAGCTCGACGCCAGCGTGACGGCCGTCGGAAAGCAGGTCGCAGGCGCACTATCAGTCAGGCCCAGATGCCCGGCCCGAAAGGCATCCTGCGTTCGCAGGCCATGCGGCCCGTCCGAAACCGTGATCGCTGGAAAGTCCAGCCGCACGATAGGCTGCAGATCCCAGAACGAGCTTCCTGAAAGCAGGCTGGTTTTCTCTTCGAGGCCAAGCTGGGCGATGAAATTCAGCGCCTGTTCTCGGAAATCCTTTGGGTGCAAGACTATTTCTCCTACCTTTACTCTTAACAGAGAATGTTCGCTTTTCTCAAGCAAGCAGAAATGGGAGAGCCCTTCTTTTTATGGGTAAGTTATGCTTGGTTCTTCGCATTGGCGCGGGTATTGCGGTCAAGGATGGCGCGTAGCTGAACGAGAAATGGGTGACGATCGGTGTACTGGCGCCCGTAGTCAAGATTGAAGATGTAGTCGAAGTCGGCCGGATTGGCTCCCTGGTTGTGTTGCAAAATCGTCTCTAGTTTGTCGAGTCCCTTGGCCAGGATTGCTTCGGGTGAGACAGCTTGATCGTATTCATCCCAGAGTGCCAGCAATTCGCTTTGTACGACCGGCTCCAAGGATTGCAGCAGAGTTGTAAAATCGCGCCGCTCAGCTACCGCCTTATTCTCATCGTCGGTCTGGAGTGGCGCCGGAATGTCGCCGCTAAGCGCTTCCCCCAAATCGTGGATGATACACAGCTTGAGCAGCCTGAGCAGGTCGATCTCGGGATATTGATCTGCAAACACAAGCGCCAGAAGGCTGAGGCGCCAGGAGTGGGCGGCGGCATTTTCCTGTTGACCGGTGGCTGTATAGGCCGAGCGCAGCGTATCTTTTAACCGCTCGGCTTGATGGAGGAAGGTGAGTCGGCCTTCGATTTGTTCTGGCTCTAACACGCAGTGACCCCTCCCTAAAAAGATTCTGTACCCAGCCGAGATAGCCGCGCATAGAGTGGCTGAAGTTGTAGCCCAAGATCTTAAGATCGAAGATAATAAAGTAACTGCCTATCGAACAACAGTGCTAGTTTTATTTAAGTTTCAAGATTAATCAGTAAGGGATAGGAATTTGCTTTTAACAGATCCGGGACTTTGAGCCACCAACGAGCCTGTGACCGCCTCAGCCTCTTCTTTCTTCTCAATCAGCGGTGCATTCTGATTATGGAGATAAGGGAAGATGATCTCTCTTGGGCATGATTCAATACAGACGCGGTTGCAATCCGGGCCATATGCAATGCATTTTTCATGGTCAATTTCGATCAAAGTACCCTCAAGCGAGATCGCATCAGCAGGGCAATCCTTGATGCAGGCGTCGCAGTAGACACAGCCCACATCGCACACCTTTTTAACCTGCTTGCGACCGGGCTCTTTCATGCTACAGGGGATGTAGACCCGCGCATCAATCTGGGTCATGACAATGATATCTTTGGGACAGGCAGGAACACAAAGCGCACAACCGACGCAGAGTTCAGGATTGATCTCTGGGAAGTCATTCACCATGACAATAGCATCAAACGGGCAGCTGTCCCGACACTCACCCAGCCCTGTGCAGCCATACTGGCAGGCAGAGGGGCCTCCGAAGGCGAGTTCTGCTGCCGTGCAACTGGTAAAGCCTGAGTAGTTTGCCTTCATCGAGACATTGCCCTCGATGCAGGAGCACCTTGGGGTGGCCACCATCCCCTCCTGGAAATCGAGCTCTTTCCCCGTCAGGTTAGCGATGATCTCAGCCACCTCCTTTTTGCCTGGAAAACAGAGATTGGGGGAGACAGACTCATCTTTTACCACTGCAGTGGCATAACCCTCACAACCAGGATAACCACACCCTCCGCACTGGGCCATGGGCAGAGACTCAAGCACCTCTTCAACCAGAGGCTCGCCTTTGACCGCAAACTTTTTCGCCGCATAGCCAAGCCCGGTGCCAAAGATCACCCCGATACCGCCAAGAAGCCCAATCCCGGCGATTCCTAAAATGATGAGTTCACTATTCATCTATCAACAGCCACCAAAGTCAGATAGTCATGCCGGAGAAACCAAGGAAGGCAAGGGCAAACTGTCCGGCCACCAGAAATGCCACCGGCAGCCCCTTAAAACTTTCCGGAACCAGCGCTACATCGAGGCGTTCTCGAACCGATGCCATCAGATAAAGAGCAAGCATAAAGCCGCTCCCTGCTCCAATCGCCAGCATCAAAGATTCCCAGAAGCCAAACCCCTCATTTGCCAGCATCAATGGGACTGCGATGATTACACAGTTGGTGGTAATCAAAACAAGATAGATCCCAAATGAGGCAAAGAGGGCTGGATTAAGCTTGCGCAAAATAGTGTCCACCGCCTGGACTGAGAGTGCGACCAGGCCAATAAAGACCACAATCTGCAGGAATGTCAGCTTGAAGGGGATCATCAGGAAGTTATAGATCACCCAGGACATGGAGGCACTGATCGCCATCACAAGGGCGAAAGTCAGCCCCATCCCCTTGGCCGTCTTCTTCTTCTTGGAAGTTCCCATAAACACACACAACCCAAGATACTTGGTAAAGACAAAGTTCTTTATCAGCATTGCGGTAATCAGGATGGTGAACAGATGGCCGAGATAGGACTGTTTAACGGTAAAGGAGAGTGCACCGCCCTTATCTGCCAGCCCCTTGATATTGATGACATAGGCGCTTGATTGGTTGAGGGTCTCTGAGAAACGCAGGGTCGCCCTGGAGCCGTCATCGCTTAAGGTGATCGACTCGATCTCCAGCCGGATGTCCGGATCCGGCTCTTCAAAGACCTGATAGCTCTCCCGTTCCAGAAGCTGGTTGTTGGTGACCGGACGGGCAAAGGTGACGACAATCTCATAGACATCGCCAAAGGCGGTCCCGCTAACCAGATTATTGCTGGCGGCAAAAAGTTCAGCTGATGTGAGCGTCGCCAGGAGCGCAATGGTCGCACCCTGCAGGCATATTCTTCTTTTGATTGACATGAGCGATCAACCCCAGTTTTTTACGTTTATGAACATTTTCAATGTGATTGAAAAACCCCATCAACAGGCCAACAACAAAAAAGCCTGCACAGGGAAGAACAAAAAAGAGCAGTGGCTGGAATCCGAGGATATCAAACCCCAACAGAGTACCCATCCCCAGGAACTCCCGAATCATGCCTATGACAATCATCCCAACAAGAAACCCGGCACCCATTCCAAATCCATCCCAGAATGAAGGGGTGAGGGGTTGTTTGCTGGCAAACATCTCAAGACGCATGGTGATGATGGCAAAGGCAACAATGAGTTTTACGAATATGCCCACCTGGGCATAAGCGGCCGGAAAAAACGCCGCCAGCACCATATCAATCACGGTAACCCACGTGGCAATGACAAGGGTGTAGGTGGGAATGCGAATGCGCGGATGGATCAGGTTTTTTACCAGTGAAATAGTGACACTCGAAGCGACCTGAACAAAGAAGACGGCAATACCGAGCATAATGCCGTTGATCACCGTGGTGGTGATGGCGACAGCCGGGCACATCGACAGTGCCAACCTGAAAATAGGATTTTCAGCGAGGATGCCGTTGAGCACCAACTGGTAATTTGACTTAACTGCTGCCATAGAGATGCCTCCTTTAATACCCCACAGGGATGGCGTTTTGTTGAACCACAGACTCAAGTATATTCAAGCGATAGGCAAACTTTCTTACCATGTTTTTCAGCCCGTTATTGATCGCATCACTGGAGATGGTGGCACCGGTAATAGCATGAATATCTGCAGCCGCATACTGCTGCTGCAGCGTTGCCCGGGCCTCCTCCTCTAATATCTCGCCTTCCAAATAGTCCCGATAGTCGACGGGAAGCGGGATCTTGACGACTTTAATATTCTTCATCACCTCAACGGTCTTGCCGACAAACTGGTTCTTGAAATAGGGCTTTTCAATCTCCCCGCCCAACCCAGGATCTTCCTCATGTTCAAGCACTTCAAAGCCGAGGATAGCTAAATTTGGATCGAGCGCCAAAATTACTTTTATTGTGGTTTTAAACCCCAGGAAATGCCCGGGTAACAGATAGGCTTTTCGATTGCCGCTCTCACTGACGACCAGGACCTCATCCGCATAGCGTGCACTCAATCCTTGCGGGAGGGCACTATTCAGCTGCTGGGTTCTGGCATCGTCCTCTTTGATCACCTCAATAATACCTGGAATTGAGATCCGCTCCTGATAGCGGCCTTCGAGGTCGATAACCACTAACTGATATTCAATCGCTCCCTTTTGATCCAGCGGGAGGAGATAGCCCAATAGTTTTTTATCCCCCGTTGAGAGGACATAACGATAGAGGGTTGAGACTTTAAACCCCTCAGGTGCCGGATGATCCGCGCTATAGCCAAGAAGGCCCTGAACCACCTTCTCTTCATTCAATGATTCATTATGGCGCTTGGCGTTGTCTGTAAGCACATAGACAGTGCCCATCAGGCTCGCTGCAATAATGCAGGTGATGGTAAGCCTCAGGGCAATATTGGTAACTTCACTCATCGCCACTTGAGCCTTCCTCTTCTTCAATCACCTTGGGTCCGGCAAATCGCTCTGGACGGAACCACTCTTCCAGTGAAGGGGTAAGTGGGTTCATCAGCAGGATGGCGTAGTTGATCCCCTCCGGATAACCGCCCTTGATACGAATAAGGACTGTCAGTGCCCCTACCCCGGCTCCAAAAATGAGTTTTGCCCGGGGCCCCATTGGGCTTGTGACATAGTCAGTTGCAATAAAGAATGCGCCGAGCATCGCCCCTCCAGAGAGGATGGCGAGCAGTGGATCACCACCAAACCAACTCTCACCACCAAAAATCCAAGTCAGCAGAGCTATGGTTGACAGCACCGCAACAGGGGTATGCCAGGTGATAAATTTGCGGTAGATCAGATAGAGGCCTCCCAACAAAATCAGAAGACCTGATGTCTCCCCAATGCTTCCCGGACGCCAGCCAAGGAAAAAGGTGGCGTAAAAATCACCCGGCTGGCCAAACTCATTGATAACTGCCTCCATCCCACCGTGGGAGAGGAGATAGAGTGGTGTTGCCGCCGTGACCCCATCCAGAGATCCGCTGAGAAAGGAGAATATTGCTCCATCCTCAAGAGGGGGCAGCCAGGCTGTCGTCATTGCCACCGGGAAGGTGGCCATTAAAAAGGCCCGTCCCAACATCGCCGGGTTGAAGATGTTGTAGCCAATTCCACCCAGAAGATGTTTGCCGATATAGATCGCCATCACCGCGCCGAGGATGGGGAGCCAGAGGGGGACACCCGGAGGGATAACAAAAGCGAGCAGCATGCCGGTGACCACGGCACTGCCATCGCTGATGGTGATTCTGCGCTTCATCCCTTTTTGTGAGAGCGCTTCCACGACAACACAGCTGATGACACTGACAGCTGTAATCAGAAGCGTCTGAACCCCGAAGACCACCACCGAAAGCAGCAGTACCGGGAGCAGGCAGGCAGCCACAATCCACATAATATGGGAGACCGATTCCTCACTCTTGATATGGGGCGAGACCGATACCTCCCAGACTGCTGCAGCGGTCTCGGCATCTTTGTTTTTGACTTGTCTAACGATGGTGCACTCTCCTCTTGCCGTTGAGGCTAACCGGCAGCACGACGCTTAAGCTGGCTCTTGGCCATGCGGATAAACTGGACAAGTGGGCGTTTTGAGGGGCAGACATAGGCGCAGCATCCGCACTCAAAACACTCCATGGTGCCGAACTTCGTGGTATTTTCACCCTGGCTGGCTTCAACATAGACCCCAATCTCATTGGGCTGGAGCCCCATCGGACAGGCCTCTACACAGCGTCCGCAACGAATACAGTTGCTGAAGAGATCGGTATCAATTTCATCCCGGGTGAGAAAGAGGATTGATGAAGTGGTTTTAGTAATTGGAATATCGAGGGTCGAGACGGCAAAACCCATCATCGGCCCACCCAATACCACTTTTGCCAGCTCTTCGGTTGTTCCGCCGAGATGGGCGACGATATCCTTAACCAGAGTACCCACTTTAACCAGCAGGTTGGCGGGCCGTGCAATCCCCTTGCCGGAGATGGTGACCACCTTCTCATAGTAGGGCTTGTCCAGAGCTACCGCTTCGAAGATCGCCCTTGCCGTACTCACATTTTGAACAATCACCCCATGGTCTGCCGGCAACCCCTGGCTCGCCACCCTGCGGCCGGTAACGCTCTGAATCAATTGCTTCTCTGCACCCTGGGGATACTTAACCTCAAGCGTCTTGATCTCGATCCTGGCCTCAGCAGAAGTCTGTTTTTCAGCCTCTGAACTCATCGCCGCAATCGCATCAGGCTTGTTGTTCTCAATCCCCACCAGGCACTCCGTGATACCCAGAATCGATAGAATAATGCGTGCACCCTCAATGACCTGATCCGGATGCTCTATCATCTGTCGATGGTCAGCAGTGAGATAGGGTTCACACTCAGCGCCATTCAACACCAGAGTATCTATCTTCGATCCCGGTGGTGGCGTCAGTTTGACGTGCGCAGGAAAACCGGCACCCCCAATGCCCACAATCCCTGCCAGATGAATTTTCTCTCTTAGCTCATCAGGAGAGAGCCCCGACCAGTCACTCGATTGGTAGCTTTTAGGCTCCTCTTTTTTATTCACTCGCAAGATGACTGAAGGGCTGCTTACCTGAATCGGATGAGCAGACTCAGTCAGATTACTCACTGTTCCGGCAACCGGCGCATGAAGAGGGACGCCCATCCCTTTGGTGACCTCACCAACAAGAGCTCCCTCAGCCACCTTGTCTTTTTTTGCCACCACTGGCGAACAAGGAACCCCGATATGCTGCCCAAGGATAAGCTCAAGAGAGGTGGGAGTAGGCATGGGCTCAATCGCCATCTCTGCAGTCAGCGATTTATAATCCGGAGGGTGAATACCCCCTTTCGGAAATGTAAGGACGTTTGCGTTCATTCAATAAATGTCTTATCAATCAGCCGGCTGACTAATTGGTTGGTTACTGATTATAGAGTATTGGGTTGGAATAATTCTTGTTTTATACCCGATAAACAGACTCTTTATTAAATCGGAATACCGGGAAAACCTCTACAGTGAGGTCAAATCAGAGTTCCGCCTTTTCAGCGATGTAGGCTAATATCTTCCTTACCCCCAAAAGCCCCACCAGCCGCTCTCCATCCATCACCGGAAGATGTCGATTGCCACGTACGGCCATTCCATTAACTGCAAGACAGAGTGAATCATCCAACTGATAGGTATCAGGGTCAGGGGTCATGTAATCTCCCACTCTCTCATTCTCAAGCACAGCGGTAGCGGGCAGTCGTTTAATGAGGTCTCGCTCAGTGAAGATGCCAATCAGTTTTTCATTCTCCAAAATCAACACCGAACCTCGGTATTTTGCCCTCATCCTCTCAAGGACTTCAGCGATTGAGACATCTACAGTGGCACAAACCGGATCGATCAAACCGGCATCATCAAGGTCACTCAGCAGAACTGCCTTCAACTCATCCCTATAAGCGTCTGTCTCATCGAATGCCGTCAGATCCTGACCACAACACTCACATACAGAGAGACCCACAACATTGTCATAACCACAATCAGGACATTTCATAATCTACTCACCCTTCTCATTATTCGATCGACCAGGTATTGTTACCTGACAGAAGTGTTCTCAGGTCATCTGGTCCCTCGGCCTTCTCTTTGGCCTCATTGGTGATCCCCTCAAGCAGGTCAGAATAACTCGCGCGTTCGATATCAACAAAGACACCCACTGGAACAGGGAATTTAGGATAGTCAAGGTTAGAGATCATATATGCAAGGGTAGGATCACTGGCGTCATATTTCATCAGATCTTTTGAATCCATCCGGGAACGTTCCATATCAAGAATCATCGGCCGATGAGTTTTGATGTCAATGGCGTACTGCTTCTCCTTGCCAAAAAGCATCGGTTGATCAGGTTCAAGATAGAGCAATCGATCATCACGAACCGTCTTGTCTGTAAGATGGCTGAAAGCCCCTGCATTGAAGATCTTGCAATCCTGGTAGACCTCCAAAAAACTGGCACCGGAGTGGCTAGCCATAGCCATAATCATGGAAGAGAGATGTTTGGTATCAATATCGACCGAACGACCCACCCATGTCGCCTCTGATGCGATAGCCGCCCGAACCGGATTAATCGGATAGGAGATTGAACCCATCGGGGATGATTTGGTTCTTTTACCTTGTTCAGAGGTGGGTGAATACTGCCCTTTGGTCAGCCCATAGATTCGGTTGTTGAACATAATGATGTTGATGTCCATGTTCCGTCTCAGGGTATGGAGAAAATGGTTGCCGCCGATAGAAAGCCCATCGCCGTCTCCAGTAATGACCCAGACGCTGAGCTCGGGCCGGCTTGCCTTGAGGCCTGAAGCAAGCGTCATTGCCCGACCATGAATGCTATGAAAACCATAGGTGTCAATGTAATACGGGAATCGACTGGAACACCCGATACCACTGATAAAGACAATATTCTCTCGGGGCACACCTATCTTAGGCATACATTTTTGCACCTGGGCAAGAATTGAAAAATCGCCACAACCAGGACACCATCTGACTTCAGCATCGGAGACAAAATCTTTTCGCGTGAGTTCAGGTTTCTGAACTGCTTGAGTCGCTGTCATGGTTGAGCTCCCTTGTCTGTTTCTTGCTCATCAACAGACTCTGGCCGTTCAACAACAGTGATTGCCTTGTCGACCACTTCCTGAATCTTGATTGGTTTGCCGGTTACTTTGTTCAGGCCAATGGGGTCGATCAGGCAGTGTGCCCTGATCAGGAGCTTTAACTGACCCAGATTGAGTTCAGGAATCAATACCTGTTTATACCGCTCCAACACCTCACAGAGGTCATTGGGAAGTGGGTTAAGATAACGCAAAGTGCAGTTTGCAACAGAGTATCCCTTAGCTCGCAGCTGCTCACCCGCACTGGTGATGGCGCCTGTTGTTCCACCCCAGCCCAGAATCAGCAGATCAGCATTGTCTGGACCATTAACCTCCAGAGGAGGAAAATCTTTTGCCATCCCGGCGATCTTGGCTGCTCTGGTCTCAACCATCTGTTGATGGTTATCAGGATCATAGCTCACTCTGCCCATCAGCAAGTCTTTCTCCAGCCCGCCCACACGATGTTCAAGACCCGGTGTACCGGGGATCGCCCAGGGGCGAGAGAGGTTCTCATCACGTTCATAGGGGGCGAACTTGCGATCCTGGTAGTCCTCACTGTTTGCATACTTAATGTTGATCTCAGGTAATTCATCCTCATTGGGGATGCGCCAGGGTTCAGTTCCGTTGGCAAGGTAGCCGTCTGTCAACAGCACAACTGGGGTCATGTATTTCAGTGCCAGCCGTGAAGCCTCGTAGGTCATATTGAAACAGTCGGCAGGTGTGGTGGCCGCCAGCACCGGAATGGGGCTCTCGCCGTTTCGGCCATAAAGAACCTGCAGCAGATCAGCTTGCTCTGTTTTTGTCGGCAACCCGGTACTGGGGCCTCCGCGCTGGACATTGATAATGACAAGCGGGAGTTCAACCATTGTGGCCAAGCCCATCGCCTCGCTCTTAAGCGCTATACCTGGACCACTGGTGCCGGTTACAGCAAGCGCGCCCCCAAAGGCCGCTCCAATGGTGGCCCCAATCGCTGCAATCTCATCTTCAGCCTGGAAGGTCTTGATCCCATCTGAGAGCATGCCAGAAAGTTCATGGAGAATCTCACTCGCCGGGGTGATGGGGTAGCTGCCATAGAAGAGATCAAGCCCTGCCTTGCGGGCGGCTGCAACTAATCCGAGAGAGACTGCCAGGTTCCCATTTATCCCCCGATAGAGTCCGGGTGATAGTTCTGCCTTGGGAATACGGTAGAGGGTCTGAAAGACCTCAAGGGTATCAGCTATATTGTAACCCGCCTGAAGGGCGAGCTTGTTGGCTCGTGCCACATCAAGGTTAAAACCGAACTTGTTATCGATCCATTTCTTGGTCTGATCGGTATCGCGTTGATAGAGAAAGAAGACAAGCCCAAGAGTGAAAAAGTTCTTGCAGCGCTCTGCCAGGCTTTTTTTAAGGCCCACCTCTTCAACCGCCGCCAGGGTGAGCCTGGTGATCGGAACCCGTATCAGGCGCCACTCATTCAACGACCCATCGTCAAGCGGATTCTCATCATAGCCTGCCAGTCGCAGATAGTTGGTGGTAAAGGCATCTTCATTGACCATGATGGTGCCACCGTGGGGAAGATCACCAAGGTTGGATTTTAGTGCGGCCGGATTCATTGCCACCAGCACATCAGGCTCATCACCCGGTGTATAGACCTCGTTGGTGCTGAACTGGATCTGAAATCCACTGACCCCGGGCAGAGAGCCGGCAGGGGCCCTGATCTCTGCCGGATAATCCGGGAATGTAGCCAGATCATTTCCAATCTGTGCCGCAGATTCAGTAAACCGCATGCCGGTGAGCTGCATGCCATCACCAGAGTCACCCGCAAATCGTATTGTGACCCGGTCAAGGTCCTGGCTTATTCTATCGGCTGTCTGCAGTTTCTCTTCTGCAGAATTCTGGACATCAACCCTGCTACTCATTTCATGC
>JGI12074J13106_1000097_pt1 | contig 10311 bp, 10 predicted proteins | sample DeeseametaMP2097_FD_13106 | JGI IMG/M metagenome (IMG submission 13106)
CAACCACTCTTAGATTAACTCCATTTCTCAAGGCATTTTTATAAATATTTTGAGTTTTGTCCTTTGTAAGAATGGTGACGGTATCAAAAAAACTATCAGAATAAAGTTCATAGCCCGACTTTTTAATTTTATCGGCAAAACTTTTGGTCAACTTTGATATTCTTTCGGCTATTTGATTAATACCTTCGGGCCCATGATAGATCGCGTAGGCAGCAGAAATTATTGCTAGTAATGCTTGTGCCGTACAAATATTGCTTGTGGCTTTTTCTCTTCTTATATGTTGTTCTCGAGTTTGTAGCGCCATCCGTAGTGCTTTTTTTCCTAATCGGTCAACAGAAACTCCTATAATTCTACCCGGCATTGCCCTTTTAAATTCATCTTTGGTCGAAAAAAATGCAGCATGAGGTCCTCCATAACCCATTGGAATCCCAAATCGTTGAGAACTACCTACAGCAATATCGGCTCCAAGTTCTGCTGGAGTTTTAAGTTTTGCTAAAGCCAAAAGATCACAAATTAAAATAGCTTTACCGTTTTTTTTATGGATTCTGCTTATTGCTTCGCTGGGATCTCTAATATCCCCTAACGTCCCTGGATATTGAAGAACTCCGCAAATAATATTTTCTTCTAAATTTTCCAAATCTTTTTCTTGATCACCTACAACTAGTTTTAAGCCAAAAACTTCAGTTCTGTTTTAATCACATCGATAGTTTGGGGATTGCAATCATCAGAAATAAATATCTTATTCGAATTACTTTTATTTAATCTATGACTTAGTCCAATAGCTTCTGCTGCAGCGGTTGATTCATCGAGTAATGATGCATTTGCTATGTCCATACCTGTAAAATCTAAAATCATCTGTTGAAAATTTAACAACATCTCCAATCTTCCTTGAGCCACTTCGGGCTGATATGGGGTATAAGCTGTGTACCAGCCTGGATTACAATATATGTTTCTTAGTATAACGTTTGGCATGTAGGTATTGTAATAGCCCATTCCTATATAATTTTTATATAATTTGTTTTTTTCTGAAATAGCTTTTATTTGTTTCATCGATTCATGCTCAGAAGTTGGGTCTCCTATCTTGAGTTTATCTTTTAATAATATATTGTCCGGAACTGTTTTTTTGATAAGGTCGTCTAGAGAATTCGCCCCAACTGCACTCAGCATTTTATCTATATCTTTTTCTGATGGACCGATGTGTCTTCTTATAAATTCTTTGGATGTATCGTTTATCATTTAGCTTGGATTTTCTTTTACAAATTTTTCGTAATCAGCCCTATTCATTAATTCATCTAGTTCTGATTTATTTTTTATTTTAATCTTAAACAACCAAGCTGTTCCCTCCGGATTTTTATTAATCTCAGCAGGATCATCTACAATAGATTGATTAGTTTCCACAATTTCGCCAGTAATTGGGGTATAAATATCACTCGCTGCCTTTGTTGACTCCACTACACCAGCTTGGCCTTCTTTTTCAACATTTTTTCCTTTTTCTGGTAACTCTACAAAAACTATATCTCCTAACATTTCTGCCGCATGTTTGGTAATACCAATTGTAGCCACCTCGCCTTCTATAGAAATCCATTCATGTTGTTTTGAAAATTTTTTATCACTCATTCTTCACCTCACATAACTTTTTTTATAAAAAGGAAGTTCAGATACTTCAGCATCACATTTTTTTCCTCTAACTTCCAAGAGGATTTTGGTTCCGGGTTTAGAAAAATCATATTTTACATAACCCATTGCCACAGGACCGTTAACACTTGGACCAAAACTTCCGCTTGTGATCAGTCCTATTTCTTGATTATCCTTAGAAAAAATTTTGACACCTTCTCGTGCTATAATTTTTCCCTTCAGGTTTTATGCCCATTCTCAAGCGGTTTAATCTACCATTAATATCTGATTTAATTTTGCTATACCCCACAAAACCGCCCTCTTCTCTTCTTCTTTTNGAAATTGCCCATTTAAGGTTTGCTTCAATAGGATTNGTTGTTTCNCTAATGTCATGACCATACAAACATAATCCCGCTTCTAATCTTAACGTATCTCTTGCTCCTAAACCTATTGGTTTGGCTCCCTGTTCTATTAACCTTTTAGCAAAATTTTCCGCAAGATTGTCTGGCAGAGAAATTTCAAAACCATCCTCTCCTGTATAACCAGATCTAGTAACGTAAACACTTTTCTCACTAAAAGAAAATTTATTTCCATTCATAAACTTGAGCGAAGAAACTTTCGGAATTATTTTTTCTAAAATTTCTGAAGAATTTGGTCCTTGCAAAGCAATTAAGGATAAATTCTTATGTAGTGTTAATTTGAATTTATTCCCAAGCGAATTTTTAAATATTTTGAAGTCACTATTTTTGCATGCCGCATTGAGAATGATATTAAAACCATTTTCAACCCTGGTTACAATTAAATCATCACAGATTCCGCCATTTTCATTGGTAAGAAAGGAATATTTCGATTGGTTAAGTTTTATTTTCTCCAGATCTATAGGGATAATTTTTTCTAATTCTTCTGCTAAATTTCTACTTCCTTCTATTGATAACTGTCCCATATGCGAAACATCAAACAAACCTGCGTTGTTTCTGGTCATTTTATGTTCCTCTATTACGCCAGATGAATACTGAACTGGCATTTCATACCCAGCAAAAGGAACGAACTTTGCTCCAAGACTTTTATGGTAATTATATAAAGCTGTTTTTTGTATTTCCATAATAACTCTTAATCGGCCCCCTCTGTCCGGTTACCTGAGAGATTTACTCCTTCGGTGAGGCAAAGCCTTCTTTCCAGAGTTATTATGCACGGTCCTTTTGCCTGAGAGTTTCGTCGCAGGATTTAGCAACTTGTCTCCGTCGGCACTGCACTATTCAGCAGTTTCTCCCGTTACTTTTTAAGTTTCTTAACATCCATTATAACATCCAAGCTAGGTTGAAGTCTATTAATTACTGCGATCAACTAAGATCAGTTAAAGAGTCCGCAAAAAAAGAGGCGGCTTCGCCTCTCGGTCTCCACCGCCTCTAATATAATAATATCTGATTCGTGCTACGAAACAAAGAAATTTATAAACTTAATACTATTAAATAAAAAAATTATCTTCCTGAATTATTTACTCAATGTTGCTAAAAATAACGGGGCAATTAAATCGCTAACTTTTTCTTGCAAAAAACGATTGAAATAAAACGGAAAACATAATGATTGCACCTCCTATTATTACAATTAACGGTGGTACTTCATTTATAAATATCCAAGCCCATATTGGTCCAAGAATAGCTTCTGTTAGTGAAAATATTCCCACAATGGCGGCCGGTGTGCTCTTCGAACCAATTGTGAGGCAAATGAAGCCTAAGCCAATTTGAAAGGTTCCAAGAAAAAAAGCTAAAAAAAGATCTTTTGGAGAAATATAAAAACTTTTTACTATTAACGAAGCATACAAAGCAGCTAGAAGACCAGCTATAAACATCGCAGGAACCATGTCAACATTTGGATTTTTTCTTACAACAGTCACAAGCGCTGTAAAAGAAATCGGAATTAACAAAGCAACTATATTTCCTAAAAAACCTTCGGATGAAACTGAAAAACCAACCATTAGTAATATTCCACTCAATGCAAGAACGATTGAAATTAATGTATAAACTGAAATTTTTTCTTTTAAAAAGAAATATCCGACCATAGCCAAAAAAATAATTTGACTTGGTATAATAAAATTTACATTTGCAACTGTAGTATGATACATCGCAAAAACGTAAGAAGAAAAACTTAATGACATAAAAAATCCAGCAACAAAACCAGGAAAACCAGCGATTTTAAATTTTTCAATCGCTTTTTTTTTATATGTGATTAATAGAAAAATACCTATTGTCATTGCGCAAAATATAGACCTCCAAAAAACAATTTGCCATAGATCTGCTCCTTCAAAAGATTTAACAACTATTCCTCCGTAACTTAAAAAAAAGGAACCCATTAGAATTAAAATTGGCCCTGGTATTTTATAAATAAATTTCATTTTAATATGGATATATTATTTAAATCTTTTGAAATCTTGTCGTAATAAATTTTAAAAGCTTCTTCAGCTTCTTTAAGTTCTATACATTTAAATTCTATATTTGTCCCTGGTATTTTTTGTACCAACAAATCATAATCAGATGAAATAACATTAGCAATTTTAGGATAACCACCTATTGTTGGATGATCAGTCAAAAGTACAATTGGCTGACCGTCTTCTGGCACTTGTATAGCTCCTTTAGTAATTCCTTCAGATCTAATATTGGTACTAACAATATTTTCTAAACCTTTGCCTTCTAATCTCATACCCATACGATCTGTAAGGTTAGTAATTTTGTATTCTTGAGTGAAAAATTCTTTTTGTGCTGTCTTTGAAAAATAATTAAATTGAGGTCCTTTTAGTACTCTAATTACATTATTTTTTTCACTTAAAACATCAATTGAAAAATTATTTTTTTGTTGTCTTCTTTTTTAAAAAATACTTTATCTTTAAGATTAATTTTTTTCCCATTATTTGGCCCAATGTTTGCTCTTGATAAAGTTGAAATGCTATTACAAAAAGGGGTTACAGCAAATCCACCTTCAACAGCTAGATATCCATAAACCGAATCTTTGGTTGCAAGAATGTCTAGTTGATCCTTTTCATCTAAATCATAACTTCTATTACATTCTCCATTTATAGTTTCGTTATTTGATTTTATGATTTTAAAAATTACATTTCCGGTAATAGAAAATTTTGTTTTGCCTTTTGTTAACTTTAATAATGGACCTTGATAAGCAAATTCTAAAACTCCTTCTTGATTTTGATTGGATACAATTTTATTAGCGATTAAATAGGATTTTTGATCCATGCAACCACTAGGGGCTACTCCCAAATGCTGCATATGAAAACGACCTTTATCTTGATAAGTAGTATTAATTCCTGGTCGCAATACTTCAAAAAAATTATTATTCATTATTCAAGTTTTCAAACTCCTTTTTTGAAATAGATTTAAATTTTACAATATCACCTGGCGATAATAGACAAGGATTAGAATTATCTTTTGTATTAAAAAGTTTTGTTGGTGTTCTTCCTATAATGTGCCACCCACCAGGACTTTCGTAGGGATAAATATTGCAAAATTTTTCTACGATACCAACCGATCCTGCTTGAATCTTAACCCTTGGAGTTTTTAAACGATTTAAGAAAAGTTTTGAATCTAAATCACCCATAAAAGGATGCCCAGGAATAAAACCAACCATATATATAAAGAAAATAGTCTTTAAGTGAATATTTATGATTTCGTTTTCATCAATTTTCAAAGTTTTACTTATATTTTTAAGATCCATTGCAAAGTCATAACAAATAGGAATTTCCCATTCTTTTTTATTTTGAGAAAAACTTAGTTGAGAAAAATCTACTGATTCTAAAAAGTCAATAATTGTAGAAGAATTAATTTTTTGAAGATCAAAATTTATAATTAATTTGTTATACGAGGGTGTGTAGTTTAATATTCCTTTTAAATTTCCCTTTAAAACTTGTTTTCTTACGTGGTGAAATAACTTAATAACATTGCTGTTTATTTTTTGATTAACTTCATCTCCAAAATCACAAACAATGCCACAGTCACCAATATTACTTAATTTCTTGAACATAAATTGATATAATAAATATTTTTCCTTATTAAATATACAAAGGTTTTAAAAAATGGAAATTAATATTAATTGCGATTTAGGTGAAAGTTCAAAGTTTCATTCGACCGAAAATGACCCCTCATTGCTGAAAATTGTTAACTCAGCAAATATCGCCTGTGGCTATCATGCGGGAGATAAACCAACTATGGAAAAAACGGTTAAAATTTCAAAGGAAAATAATGTCAGTATTGGTGCTCATCCATCTTTTGATGATCCAGAAAATTTTGGAAGAAAAAGGCTTAACTTGCCTTCTGGTGAAATAAGGAAATTAATTATTGATCAAATCAACACTCTTTCAAATATATGCACTAAATTGGATATGCAAGTAACTCATGTAAAACCCCATGGAGCTCTAAATAACATGGCTTGTGAAGATTATGATTTAGCAAAATTGATTTCTGAATCTATTCTTGAAGTTAACAAAGAGTTAATTTTTTTAGTTCCAACTGGATCTCAAATGGAGAAGGTTGGAAAAAAACTTGGAATGAAAATCGCAGCAGAAATATTTGCTGACAGAAATTATGAAGATGATGGAAATTTGCTTTCTAGATCAAAGAACAACGCAATGATCACAGATCCAGAAGTTGCAAAAAAACATGTTATTAAAATGGTAAGAGATCAAGCTCTGAACTGTTATTCGGGAAAACAAATTCCTTGTGAATTTGACTCTATTTGCGTCCATGGTGATGGTGCAAATGCTGTAGGTACTGCTAAAGAAATAAAAAAAGGATTGATAAAATCAGGAATAATTTTAAAGCCTTTAAATAAACTGAAAAAATTTATTTAAATTGCAATACAATTATTTAGATTATAGAATTAAAAAATATAAAAAGTGTTAGAAGAAACCCTAATATTTATTCAAATTATATTCATAGACATCGTGATGGCTGCAGATAATGCCATTATTATTGGAATGGTTGCTGCGAGTTTTGCCCCAAAAAACAGAAAACAAATAATTATGTGGGGTGTTTTTGCAGCATTTATTTTTAGAGTTGTTTTTGCTTTTTCTGCTACCTTTTTATTTCAATTTTCATTTATTAAATTAGTAGGAGGAGCTCTTCTTTTATGGATTGTTAACGAACTTAGACAAGATCTATTTATAATTAAAAAAATCAAATCTCCAACAAGACAATCTAAAGAACCATCTTTCATAAGCGGAGTATATAAAGTTCTTATAGCTGACATTACTTTAAGTTTCGATAATGTTTTGGGGGTTGCTGGCGCAGCAAAGGATCATTACCTTTTGTTATTTTTTGGTTTATTTTTATCAGTTGTTCTTATAGGAGCAGCAGCTTCATATTTCGCAAAATATATTCAAGAACATCAATGGGTAGGTTATGTAGGTCTAGTAGTAATATTATTAGTTGCTATTCAATTAATCATTGGTGGATTAATGGGTTACGGTGTTCTTACAATTCATGAACCTTTTGCTTCTTGGTTTTAAAATACTAAAAAAATTTATTATTTTTTTTCCATTTTCCAAAGATAACCATTGTCAGTTAAAAAAAATATTTTTCCAGTTTTTTTATGAATTTTGATGTCTCTAATTCTTCCAATTTTGTTTTTAAAAATTACGTCTTCCTTCACCTCTTTTATATCTTTAAATATCAATTTTCTCAAAGAACGATCTTTTAAAGATGTAATCAGAGCATGACCATTCCAGTTATTAAATTCTTTTCCATTGTATATCGCAATTGCACTTGTTGCTATTGAAGGAACCCAATAATGGATGGCTTTGGTAAAACCGGGTTTCCATTTTGGACCTATTGCAGTACCTGAATAATTTTTTCCACCCCAGCCTAAAAGTTTCCATCCATAATTTTCACCAAATTTTACCTCACCAAACCAGTCTCCACCTTTGGCCCCATGATTGCTCATATAAATTTTTTGATCAAAAGAAGATAGTGTTAATCCTTGAGGGTTTCTTACACCAATTTGAAAAATTTCAGGAAGCCAATTATTTTTTCCTTTAAATTTTGGATTATCTTTTGGAATAGATCCATCAATATTAATTCTAATAATGCTTCCTGGATGTTTTGTTGGATCTTGCGCAATCATACCCTGCCCTCTCTCTCCAACAGAAGCAAATAAATAATTGCCCTGAATAACTAATCTTGATCCAAAATGATATCTGGACTCTATTTGAGGCTCGGCTCTAAATATATTTTTAAAATTTATTTTAATGTTACTATACTTGCCTTGAGCAATTGATGTGCTGGATTCAAAATCTTTTCTTTTTTCAGAATAAGAAATAAATACTTTTTGATTATGGTATAAAACATCCAATAAACCACCCTGCCCATGTTCTAGAACTTGTAAGTTATGTTTAACTTTTTTCTGTTTTTTATTTTCAATATTTGCATGAATTATATTTCCTGATTTTTCTGTTATTAACACTTCATTTTGACTAACAAAAGACAGACTCCAAGGCGAACTAAGACCTTCGAGAATCTTGGTTAATTTAAAATCTTCAGCACTTGCAAAATTAAAATTAGAAAATAAAATTACTAATGAAAAAAAAATTCTCAACATTTTGTTGAATTTAAAATATAACTTTTTTTGAAATTGTGCTTTTCTGAAGATCAGATTTGACTTTGATATTTAGTTTGTGAAGTTCTGATTTGCTTATATTTCTCAAATTTTGAACATCGTTTAAAAATCTTTCATATTCTTCTGTGTCGATAATATTGCCCGTGAGTGTTTTAAACTTACGAATATAGTCTTTCCTTTTAAAAGGATTTTTTCCATTAGGATGAGCGTCTGCGACACTAATTTGTTCAGCGATTTTTGAGCCATCCTTCATTTTAATGATGATATGTCCTCCAAAACATTTTTTTTTAGGATTAGGATCATGATATTTTTTAGTCCACTTTTTATCTTCAAAAGTTTTAATCTTTTTCCACAGTTCAACCGTACTCTTAGTGTTAGCTCTTTTTTGAGTATAGGAATTAATATGATGCCATTCCCCATCCTCAAGCGCCACTGCAAAAATATACATAATTGAATGGTCTAATGTTTCCCGGCTTGTGTTTGGATCCATTTTTTGAGGATCGTTTGCACCTGAGCCAATGACATTGTGGGTATGGTGACTGGTATGAATTTCTATTTTTTTTATATCTGAAATATTTTTGATTTTTTTATTCAAACTTCTGGCTAAATCAATCAGTGCCTGTGATTGATACTCGGCAGAGTGTTCTTTGGTATAAGTTTCTAAAATAGCTTTTTTTTCTTCATTAATTTTTGGCAAAGGAACTGTATATCTTGCCTTGGGTCCTGAAAGAACATGGGCTATTACACTATCTTCACCTTCGTATATTGGACTCGGCGCACCTTCTCCTCTCATAGCTCTATCTACAGCTTCAATGGCTAACTTGCCTGCGTGTGCTGGAGCAAATGCTTTCCAACTTGAAATTTCTCCCTTCCTCGATTGTCTTGTAGAAATTGTTGTATGCAAAGCCTGTTGAATAGATTGATAAATAGTTTTCGTATCAAGTTTTAGTGCAGATCCAATTCCTGCTGCAACACTTGGACCTAGATGTGCAATGTGATCTATTTTATGTTCATGTAAACAAATTCCTTTAACTAAGTTCACTTGAACTTCGTACCCAGTAATAATTCCTCTGATTAAATCGATACCACTTAAATCTTTTTGCTGAGCTACAGCTATGATTGGAGGAATATTATCCCCCGGATGGCTATAGTCAGCTGCCAAAAAAGTATCGTGAAAATCCAACTCTCTTACAGCGGTTCCATTTGCCCATGCGGCCCATTCACAATGGAATCTTTGGTCCGAAGTAATACCGAAAACAGTTGCTCCATTTTCTCTTGGATGAGCTAAGGCCATGTCTCTTGCGGAGATTACAGGTTTTCTTTGAAGAGAAGCAATTGCCACAGCAGCATTATCAATAATTCTATTAATAACCATATCAATGGAATCTTCATTTAAAGGTGCTTCGTCAGAAGCTATTTCTGCTATCTTCCAAGCCAACTGATCTTCCTTTTTTAACCTTGATGCTGATTTGTGTACTTTTAATTTAATATTTCTCAATTTTTTTTCCTACTTTAAAACATGTTTCTAAGAACATATTTTAAGATCCCATCATTTTTATAATATTCAATTTCATTAATAGTATCAATTCTGCATAATAATTTAATTTTTTTTGTTGTCCCGTCATCATACTTAATTTCACAATCTACATCCTGTCTTGGTTCCAAGTTTTTTTCGATATCAATAATTGTAAAAAGTTCAGAACCTTTAATATTCAATTTTTTTCTATTAAGCCCTTCTTTAAATTGAAGTGGCAATATACCCATGCCAATTAAATTTGAACGATGTATTCTTTCAAAACTTTCTACAATAACGGCCTTTACACCTAATAATTTTGTACCTTTTGCGGCCCAATCTCTGGATGATCCAGCTCCATACTCTCTGCCAGCAACTACTACCAGATCGATTCCTCTTTTTTTATATTCCATGGCTGCTTCATAAACGCTCATAACTTTTCCTTCAGGATAAATTTTTGTAAAACCACCTTCTGTCCCTGGAGCCATCTCATTTTTTACTCTAATGTTTCCAAATGCCCCGCGTACCATAACTTCGTGATTACCTCTTCTCGCGCCATATGAATTAAA
>JGI12074J13106_1000104_pt1 | contig 9880 bp, 10 predicted proteins | sample DeeseametaMP2097_FD_13106 | JGI IMG/M metagenome (IMG submission 13106)
CAGGAGGAGCCTGTTCCGAAACAACTCTCTCTTTTTCTTTTTTTACTTTTTCGATTATTTGCCTTGCCTTTGGAGCATAAGGAATATTAGTTTTGTCTCTAACTTCAATGAATTCAACTGAAACGATTGGCGGCAAGTCTATTGGTTCACGCAACATAAAAGGAAGTGTTAAAGCTGTAAGATATATAAAGAAAGCATGAAGAAAAAATGAAAAAAACAAACTTCTGCTCATAAAATTTCAATTTTTATAAGGTTCTGATATTAACGCAACTTTTGAAAAACCTGCTCCGGATAGTCTGCCCATAACTTCCAGAACTCTTCCATAATTTATCGTTTTATCACCCCTAACATAAATTCTAGTATCAGTCCGATTCTTTGATATAGCCAACAATTTTGGAACAATTTTTTGAAAAGTTACCTGGTGTTCTTGAATGAAAACTTCTCCTTTTGAATTAATACTTATTGTTAGTGGTTCTTGCTCATCAGGCAATGAATCTGCGGCAGATTCTGGTAGATCAACCTGGACACCAACTGTAAGCAGAGGTGCCGTAACCATAAATATTATTAAAAGCACAAGCATAACATCAACGAATGGGGTGACATTTATCTCGCTCATAGGTTCTTTTTTTGAGCGATTAATTATAAAAGNCATAAATTAAACTATTGATAAAAATCTTTTACAAAAATTATCAACCCTTGAAAGATATCTTTGAGAATCGCTATTAAATTTATTGTAAGCAATTACTGCTGGAATAGCAGCCAACAATCCGAGTGCCGTTGCAAACAATGCTTCCGCAATACCTGGCGCCACTATTGCTAAGCTTGTATTTCTTGAAATTGCTATTGATTGAAAAGAATTCATAATGCCCCAAACGGTCCCAAACAACCCAATAAATGGAGCTGTAGATCCCACCGTGGCAAGATAAGTAAAATTTTTTTCTATGTTTTTCAATTGCTTGTCAATTGATACTTCAACCACTCTTTGAACGCGTGCGCTTTGAACTGCTGAAGTTTTTGATCTGGTCTTAATTAATTCTTCCATTGCAGACCTAAAAATTTGAGCTAACGGATCATCTGTTTTATCTGGAATGTTTTTATAAAAGGTTTCTGCTGATTTTGATTTCCAAAACTTATCTTCAAATAACTTTGTACTTTTATCTATTCTTTTAAAAAGTCTATATTTATCAAATATGAGCGCCCAGGAGAAAATAGAACTTGCTATAAGAATTAAAATTACACTTTTAACTACAAAATCGGCTCGCAAAAATAGTTGCCAAAGTGAAAAATCAGTTGCTCCACCTAGACCAACTACTTGAGTTGCAATTTCCTGTTCCATTGAAGTTAATTACGTATAGAATGTGTCATCAATTTGGCATTAAAGATAAGTTTTTACAGGGATTAAAGTTGAGTATAATGAAAATATCTAGCAATTAAAATTGCATCGGCTTTATTAGAGTCTTTTTTTCTAGAGAGTTTGTTTGATATGCTGGGATAAATTTCAATTGCCTTTGTTCTGCTTGCGTCTTTATTGGTTTTAATCAAGTTGAAATGTTTTTTCCATTTCATAGGTCTGACAAAATAAATTGGTAATTTCAGTGCTGCGCATACCCCTTTTATTACACCGAAAGATTGACCAAAGTTAAACATGCTTGTAACTCCTTGTCCAGGCATTGCCGTTACATGTTCAACAACAACTTTTACCCTTTCCTCCAATTTAGAACTACTCGAGATCTCAGGCAATTGAAGATTGTTTAATTCCTTGAGTAATATATTGGTCACTTCGGCCCCATTAACTTGTCTTTTATTTTTTTTTCCGTCAATCATTGTTGGCATTTCATATACCTCGATAACCTCTCTTTCTTTTAAGACGCAAATTGCGCCACTTACTCCAGGATCTATTCCAAAAATTATCATCTTAAAATCAATTACCCAAGTTTGCAGTTATGAAAAACATTTTGAACATCATCATCTTCCTGTAATAATTCAAGCATATTTTCTATATCTTTAAAATTTTCTCTTGGTATATTTATTAAATTATAAGGTCTCCATTCCATATTTGAATAAATAAAATCTTTTGTCAATTTTTCAATTTCATTTTTTACTTTATAAAAATCTTCTTTTTTTGTAATTATTTCGTGAAAACTTTTATCACTTTTACAGTCTTTAGCCCCAGCATTTATGGCAAACTCCAATGCCTTTTCATCAGATATATATTTTTTTTCTATTTGAATCACTCCACAATTATAAAAAAAATGGGCTGTTGAACCAGAGTTACCTAGATTTCCACCATGTTTCTGTAAAATTGCTCTTATGCTGGCGGCTGTTCTATTTTTATTTTCTGTTAAAGTTTCCATTATAAGAGCAACATTTTTAGGACCAAATCCCTCATATCTTAGACTTTGAAAATTTTGATTTTTGTCTACTTCAGATTTGCTAATTGCTCTATTGATATTGTCCTTCGGCATATTAGCCTCCTTGGCAACTTCAATGGCTGCTCGCAATCTGTGATTGATGCTTGGATCTTTTGAACCAAGCTTGGCTGCAACTGTAATTTCTCTTGAAATTTTCGAAAAGATTTTTGACCTTAATTTATCCTGTTTTCCCTTTTTATGTTTTATTCCAGCCCAGTGTGAATGACCAGCCATATTAAGTTAAAAATTTTTTAAAATCCTACCGACTATTAAAGGCTCTGCTTTGATTGCTTTACCTGAAGAAGAATCTGCCTCAACAATTATTCCTGAAATAGTTGCTCACCTAATGCTGGAGAGTGTCTTTTTGCATTTTCATTTTTAAAAAATCTCATTAATGAATTGTCTTTATTCATTCCAATTACAGAATCGTAATCTCCGCACATACCGAGATCGGTTTGATATGCAGTTCCTCCTTTTAATATATGTGTATCAGATGTAGGAACGTGGGTATGTGTTCCAACAACAACTGTTGCTTCTCCGTCAAAAAAATGACCTAACGCCATTTTTTCACTTGTTATTTCACCGTGAATATCAACTATGATAAAATCAGCATCTTTTCTTAATCGAACTAAATTTTTTAATTGAGAAGCTGCTTGAAAAAGATCGTCACATTTTTTCATGAAGATATTTCCCATAAGGTTAATGACTGCAATTTTAAATTTTTTATTTTTTGTTTGAAAAATCCCAAACCCTTTACCCGGTGAGCCTTTCGTTAAATTGTAAGGTCTTAAAAGTCTTTTTTCATTTTCAATAAACGTCATGATTTCTTTTTGATCCCAAATATGATTGCCGCTAGTAATAACATCAACGCCGAGATCAAAAAAACTATTACTATTTTCTTTAGTTATGCCCCTACCAGTATTATCTGCATTCTCTCCATTCACTACAGTAAAATCTATATTTTTTTCTTTAATTATTGTTTTTAATCTTTTTTTTAGGGCTTCCCTTCCGGAAGAACCCACGACGTCTCCTAAAATTAGTATGTTCATATCAATTTTAAAAAATACCTTTCTCTGTTAGAATATAATTCAATTTTACGTCAGATTTTGAGATTGGTATTTTTTTATATTTTTGGAAAGAAAATGCAAGACCAATAGTTAAAATGTTTTTCCTATTTTTTAAATATTGTGTAAAAAATTTATCATAATAGCCCTTACCATAGCCAAGACGATTGTAAAATTTATCATATGCTAAAAGAGGAACTATAATCAAATCTGGATTAACGCTTTTTCCANTTACTAAAGGCTCTAGAAAACCATAAGTATTTACTCTTAGAGGTTCAAATAATTTCCATTGTATAAATTTCATCATTCCATTGGGCAAAAGCACAGGAAGAGAGGTAGACAAGCCTTTCCTTTTCCCAAGTATTTTGAATAAATTTAAAGTATCGACTTCGCAATTCGATGGATAATATAAAGAAATATTTTTCTTGTTTTTACCATTTATGATTTTGAGTAGTGGTTTAAAAAAGCTCTGATCTACAGCAAAATATTTTTTTTTTCTTAGTAAAAGAAATTTTTTTCTGATTTTTTCTTTAAAAATCATTCACTGAATTTGAGACTCATTTTCAGTATTTTTGATTATCTCTTCTAATGATTTTGTGGTCTTATCCAACATCGTTTCATAGATACTTTGGCTTTCTTCAACCGTTTTTCTAAATTTGTCTAGCTCTAAATTGAGTTTTGATATTTCTGTCTCTTTGCCTTCTTTGTAATCAATGGCTAGAGATTTCATTTCTTTAAATTTTTCAGACAAGTTCTCAAAGTTCTTCTTTTGAGATAAAACCTTTTTTTTTAAATCAAAATATTCATCAATAACTTGAATTGTGGTTATAAGTAGCAGTTTATTCTCACCAATGTTTCCGAGTTTTTCCTTGAGATCAGAATATTTTTTATCTAAAAATTTTGTAAGATTTTTTAAATCTTCTTCTTGACCATCGTCACAAGACAATAAATAGTCTTTGTTGTTAAACTTAATATTTACATTTGCCACTTTTCTATTTCCTCCACTAAAGACTCTGTTTCTTCACCCAATTCGTCGATATCTTGACTAAACTGTTCTTGCAGTTGCTTTTTTTTTGAATATTTGCCTTCTAATATTTTTAATTTTTGTTTTAAATTATTATATTCTAAAAGCAGCTGTTTATACTTGCTTTCAATTTCATTCTTTTCGCTTTGTAATTGATTTTTTTCCAGATAAAGATCGTCAATGTTACCTGCATAACTTTTGGATGACCTGCTTAAATTTGTTAGTTTCTCCAAAACTGTTTCAAGTTTCTTTTCTTTGTTATATATGCTTTCCATCTTAGTTTTATTTATATCATATTATTGATATCATGAATTGAAGTCTATATAGGTAATTTATACGTGGATCCAAAATTAAAAGATTTATCAAACGCTATAAGATTTTTATCAATTGATGCTGTGCAGAAAGCAAATTCTGGACACCCTGGTATGCCCATGGGAATGGCTGATGTTGCCACTGTGCTATTCAAATACTACCTCCAGTTTAATCCAAAAAATCCAAGCTGGATAAATAGAGACAGATTTATTTTGTCTGCAGGACATGGGTCAATGCTTTTGTATTCGCTCCTTTATCTTACCGGCTATAAAAAAATTAAATTGGATGACATAAAAAACTTTAGGCAGCTAAATTCAATTTGTGCTGGTCATCCAGAGTATGAAAAAGACTCTGGTATTGAAACAACAACGGGCCCTTTGGGACAAGGTTTGACCAATTCAGTCGGTATGGCCATTGCCCAAGAAGTTTTAAAGAAAAAATTTGGCTCAGACCTGATTAACAACAAAACCTATGTAGTTGCCAGCGATGGTGATCTGATGGAAGGCATTAGTCATGAAGCGATGAGTTTAGCTGGCCATCTAAATTTAAAAAATTTAATTGTTTTCTTTGATAATAATAAAATCTCAATAGATGGACCAACTTCACTAAGTGTTTCTGATAATTATAAAAAAAGATTTGAGAGCTACGGATGGTCTTTTCAAGAAATTAATGGTCATAACTATAAGCAGATTTTTAATGCAATTAAAAAAGCCGCTAAATCAAAAAAACCATCAATAATCTCTTGTAAAACTATAATAGGATTCGGTTCTCCAAATAAATCCGGTAAAGCATCTTCTCATGGCTCGCCTCTGGGAGATGATGAGATAAAATTAGTAAGAAAAAAACTTAAATGGAAACATGNGCCATTTGAAATTCCTGAAGAGCTAATGGATTCTTGGAGAGAAATAGGNGGCAAAGGAGAAAAGCTTGAAGAGAAATGGAATAATATTTTGGGTAAAAAAAATACCAAAATTAAAGAGGAATACGAAAGATTAATAAAAGGAGAGNTGNCGGTAGACTTAGATAAAATACTTGGAGATGAAAAATTAAAATTTTTTCAAACAAAACCAAAAATGGCAACCAGACAATGCTCATCTTCTGTGATCAATAGTATATCCGATGCTTTGCCAGAACTAATTGGAGGATCTGCAGACCTGAGCGGATCAAATAACACAAAAACTGAAGGCTCAAAAGTTATTACCTCTAAAAATTTTTCAGGAAATTATATTCATTATGGCGTCAGAGAACATGCAATGGCTGGTGTTATGAATGGTCTCGCTCTATATGGTTGTTTAATTCCATTTGGTGGAACCTTTTTGATTTTCTCAGATTACTTAAAACCTTCGATGAGATTATCGGCTCTTATGAAATTGAGAGTAATCTATATTTTTTCACATGACTCTATTGGCCTAGGAGAGGATGGGCCAACTCATCAACCCATAGAACAATTGGAACACCTAAGGTCAATACCGAATTTAAATGTATTCAGGCCTGCTGATATCAATGAAACTCTTGAGTGCTGGGAGATTGCCTTAAAAAGTAAAAGCAACCCGAGTGCAATAGCTTTGTCTAGACAGAAACTGCCTTATGTTAGCGAACACAGCTCTGGCAAAAATATGTGCTCTAAAGGTGCGTATGTTTTGAAAAAAACTTCAGACAATGCCGATATATCGTTAATCGCTTCGGGATCTGAAGTCGAAATTGCTTTGGAAGCTCAAGAAAAGCTTAAAGGCTTGAGTATAAACTCAAAAGTCATTTCTGTTCCTTGTTACGATCTATTTCAAAATCAAACTGAGAATTATAAAGACGAAATTCTTGGCAAAGATACTCTTAAAATCTCAATTGAAGCTTCAAGCCAATCAGGCTGGAAAAGCTTGGTTGGGAAAGACGGTGTTACACTTGGGCTATCTACGTTTGGAAAAAGTGCTCCATATAAAGACATTTACAAATTATTCAATTTAACCAGTGATGAGATTGTTAAGATAGCAAAAGCAAAGGTTAAAAAATAATTGGACAAATGTCTGATTTAAAAATTTTTTCAAGCGATATTTCTGTGAGCGGCAAACGTGTTATTGTTCGCTTAGATCTTAATGTGCCAATTAATAATTCAAAAATAGATGACGATACTAGAATTAAGGTTATTGAACCTTTTGTAAATAAGTTAATAGAAAATAAAGCTAAAGTTATTTTGCTATCACACCTTGGAAGACCAAAGGGAAAAGTGGTTTCAGAGCTGTCACTGAAGCCAATATTTAATTATTTAGAAAAAAAATTGAATGGAAAGATTTATTTTTACCAAGAAAAGATTGATTCCAAAGCAGTAGATGCTTCTAATAAATTAAAGCCTGGCGAAGTTTTGTTGTTTGAAAATATTCGTTTTTTTAAAGAAGAAGAAGGCGATGAAGAAACTTTTGCAAAAAATCTTTCAAGACTTGGTGATATTTATATAAACGAAGCCTTTTCTTGCTCACATAGAAAACAAGCATCCATACACAAAATAACTAGATTTATTGATAGTTATGGAGGTCCTCTTTTAGAAAAAGAAATTCAATCAATTAATTTAATAATAAAAAATAAAAAAAAACCAGTTACCTGCATAATTGGTGGTTCGAAGGTGTCGACTAAAATAAATATTTTATCAAGCTTATCAAAAAAAGCGGACAACCTTGTAATTGTAGGGGCTATGGCAAATAACTTTCTTAAATTTAAAGGTATAAATGTTGGTAAGTCTCTTATTGAGGAAGGGTCAGAAAATATTGTAAAAAATATAAATACATTAGCTGCAAAAAATAAATGTAACATTATCATTCCTATAGACTGGAATACTTCTTCTAGTGTTAATGGAGATCCGGTCTATAAATCTTTAAAAGACATGGGTTCTGAAGATATGATTTTAGACATTGGGAAAAGCACAATAGACTTAATAAGTAAAACTATAGATAACTCCAATACGGTATTCTGGAATGGACCGGCTGGATATTATGAAAATAAAAATTTTTCAACTGGCACTTTATCTATAGCAAACAAAATTGCTGAAAATACAAAATCAAAATCTTTAATATCAATTGTCGGCGGTGGAGATACTGTTGCCGCAATTAAGAACACTGGGCTAGAAAACGTTTTTACACATTTATCAACAGCTGGTGGTGCGTTCTTAGAATCTCTTGAAGGTAAGGAGCTGCCTGGTATAAAAGTATTAAAAAAGAATTAAAATTTATGAGTATAGAGGAAATAGCAAAACAAATGGTGGTTAAAGGCAAGGGAATACTTGCTGCCGACGAAAGCACTGGCACAATGGAAAAAAGATTAAAAAGTGTCAATGTAGAATGCACTGAAAAAAATAGACTTCATTTTAGAGAAACATTGTTTTCATCCGGTTCAATGAAAACCTGTATAAGCGGCGTGATATTGTTTGATGAAACTCTAAGGCAAACTTCAAGTAGTGGAGCTTCTATTCCAGAATTAATAAAAAAAAGCGGATCTATTCCTGGTATTAAAGTCGACAAAGGAGCAAAACTTTTAGCTGGATCAGATAAAGAAAAAGTTACAGAAGGTTTAGATGGTCTGAGGGAAAGAATGGAAGAATATTATAAGTTGGGAGCAAGGTTTGCTAAATGGCGTGCTGTCTATTCAATTTCTTCTAAACATCCGAGCGAACAATGCATAAAATCTAATGCGCACGCTTTAGCAAGATATGCTGCGTTAGTTCAAGAAGCAAAAATGGTTCCAATAGTAGAGCCAGAAGTATTAATGGACGGAGATCACACGATTGATAAGTGCTACGATGTTACTAGTAGAGTTTTAGCCGAGTGTTATAAGGAACTGGCGATTCACAATGTCAATCTCAAAGGAACAGTTCTTAAACCCAATATGATTCTTCCTGGTGCAGATTGCAAACAAAGAGCCACTACAGAAGAGATAGCTAAGAAAACATTGGAATGTCTCAAAAAAAATATGCCAACTGAAGTACCTGGTGTTGCTTTTCTTTCTGGTGGTCAAAGTGAGGTAGAAGCAACAAAAAATTTAAATGCTATTAACAAAATCAACGATACCTCTTTTCATTTTACATTCTCTTATGGTCGAGCTTTACAACAGTCAGCTTTGAAAACATGGGCAAAATCAATGAAAGATACAAATAAAATTCAAAAAGTTTTTGATCATAGGGCCAAAATGAATGGTGCTTCTACAGAAGCTAAATGGAATGAAAAGCTTGAGCAGAGTTTTGCGGCTTAAAATTGAGAAAATTTTTATACCTAATATCTCCCAGTAAAACCGGTCAACACTTCTATAGAGAGTTAAAAGAGGTAGCTTTCTTCAAGAAGGGTAAAATACTTTCAATTAAGACTTAAAAAATATTCGGATTCTAAACTGTTAAAGATTGGAAAAAAAGTTAGAACCATTACAAAAAAATACAAAGTTAAGCTAATAATTAACGACTCTCCCCTGTTAGCAAAAAAAATTAATGCCGACGGGTGTCATCTGGGTCAATCAGATGGGTCAATAAAAAATGCGAGAAAGTTATTAAAAAAAAATAAAATTATCGGGATAACATGCCATGGTTCAAAAAAATTAATTTTAAGTGCCATAAAAGAAAAACCAAACTACATAGCCTTAGGATCATTTTTTAAATCCAGATTAAAACCTAATGCAAAGAAAGCTAAAAAAAATTTAGTTAAATGGTGCAAACAAAGAACTAATTTGCCTATTGTTGCTATTGGAGGGATTAATAATAAAAACTATGAAAGTTTAATTAAACTTGGAGTAAATTATCTTGCAATATCTAGTTTTATTTGGAATAACCCACGCTTAAAACCTAAAAAAGCTATTAGGGAGTTTAGATTAAAATGAAAATACAAGGAAATGAAATTAAACCTGGAATGATAATTGAACTTGATAATGATCATTGGACGGTGCTCAAAACTCAACACGTCAAACCTGGAAAGGGCGGTGCATTTAATCAAGTAGAATTAAAAAGTCTTACAAGAGGTACTAAGCTTAATGAAAGGTTTAGATCAAGTGAAAATGTACAGAAAGCTCAACTTGAGGAGAGACAGTTTAATTTTTTATAT
>JGI12074J13106_1000107_pt1 | contig 9711 bp, 7 predicted proteins | sample DeeseametaMP2097_FD_13106 | JGI IMG/M metagenome (IMG submission 13106)
AAAAGAATAAAATAAATTTTTGTGATTTTTTGAGGATCCTATTACAGGTAAAAAATCCGGTAAAGTTGGCCTAAAACCAAGCCATTCATCTTGGTATTCGTTTAGCTCTGGAAACAAATATTTAGCATTATTCACCAGGTTTAGAATTCTCTTTTTGCTTGCCGGGTTTTCTAGGCCACCAAATTCTACAGTTCCCACAACTCTCAATCCTTGTTCCATGGGAGTTATCCCAAAAGCTCTATTTAAAAATATTACTGGCCTTGATAGCAAATGATCATATCCTTTAAAATGAACGTGATAACCTCTTTCGGTATCTAATGGAATTTTCTCGCCAACTTGATCTGTAAATTTTTTTGAAAATGCACCACATGCAATAACAGCTTTATCAAAAGAATAAGATTTTGAATCTGTTTTTATTATCGGTTTGTTATCAGATGAAAAATCAATTTTTTGAACATTTTGTTTTTCAAATTGACCTCCTATTTTTAAAAAAAAATCAAATAACCTCAATAAAATCTTTTTAGGATTTCTAGCATGTCTCGCATCGGAATATAAAACACCACCGTGGTAAATTTTTTTAATGTGTGGTTCAAGATCATGAATTTCATGTGGTGTTAATAGTTGTTGTTTCACTCCCAGTTCATTTCTTATATTAATTTCTAATTCTCTACTTTTTAAATCTTTGCTAGTCCAAAAATAAATTATGCCTTTATTTTCGACCAATCCAGAAATATCAATCTCTTGAAAAAGTTCATCATAAGCTGGCAATGCTAAATCTAATATTTGATGCATATATCTAGCCGTATGCATCATATTCTTTCTACTGCAATTTTTTATAAATTTTACAAACCATGGAATCATTTTGGGTATGTAATTCCATCTCAAAGCCAAAGGACCCCCAGAACTGAATAACATTGACGGTACATCAGTTAAGATATCGGGTCTATTAATTGGTACAGAAGCATAAGGAGAAAAATGTCCGGCATTTCCATAGGAAGCGGAAACTTCTCCAGGTTCATCTCTATCTATGAGCGTTACCTTGAAACCTTTTTTGATAAGGCAAAGAGAAATACAAACACCCTGTATGCCAGCTCCAACAATCCCAACTGAAGACTTGGACTTTACTCCTTCGATCATCATACTTCTAATTATATATTATTGTATTAAATGATACTTAAAAATGGAGAGACAATTTATACAGCCTCTTTGTGTCGTGGAACAGGAACAATCTTTGGTTTTTTGCGCTCAGTTCTTTCAACAATTTCTTCTACCGCGATGTCTTCCTCAGTATCAGTTTTTCCGATACTAGCTCTTTTAATATAACCATCGATATCGGCACCCTCTTCTGTTTTTAATGTTTTGCGGAAAAAAATATCACCTTTTATTATCGCACTTTTTCCAATGACAATCGCATCTGCTGTTATTTTCCCCTTGATATGTCCATTAATTTCTGCAGTAGTAGCTTCTAGGGCACCTATAATCGATCCTGTCTCACTTATAGTTATTTCTGAAACAAAAACATTTCCATTAATTAGCCCCGCAACATCTATGTTTCCCGCGGTTCTCAAATCCCCCTCTAATTGTAGCGACTCTCCCACATATGATCTGCCGCTATGATTAAGAGTTTCTGTTTTAGATGCTTTTAGTTTCCTAAACATAAATCTTATTTAATCACAAACAAATAATATTTAACAATCAAAAAAAAAATACTTGGTATGAAAAATACAATCATAGGTTGTTTAGACAGAAATCATACCTCGTATCTAGGAAATTGAACTTTCCTGTCCATAAATCTTTGAGCTCATAACAATTCCCAAACCTAACATCATGGAAAGCATTACAGAACCCCCATAAGACATGATTGGCAGAGGTGCACCAACGATTGGGAGTAATCCTAAAACCATTGCCATATTTACTACAACATAAATAAAAAAAGCAGACGCAAACCCGTAACAGTACAGTTTTGCAAAGCTATTCCTTGCTACTCTACCTATAGCAATAACCCTTTGAATAATTAAAGCATAAATCAATAGCAATAAAACAGAACCTATAAAGCCAAACTCCTCCGAATATAGGGTAAATATAAAATCAGTATGTATTTCTGGTAGATAGTCCAAATAATTTTGACTTCCATTTAAATAACCCTTTCCCCAAAGTCCCCCAGAACCTATTGCAATTTTGGATTGGATAAGTTGATATCCTGCGCCAAGAGGATCTCTTTCTGGATTTAAAAATGTCAGAATTCTAATCTTTTGATAAGGTTTTAAAAGTACTATCACAAATGGAATAGCACAAACAAAAGTTATAAATGAATAAAAAAAATATTTTATTCTTAATCCAGCTAACCAAATGACAGCAAGACCTCCTGTTGCAATAAGTATAGCTGTACCTAAATCCGGCTGAGCAATTACCAGCGCAACGGGAATAATTATGGCAAATATAGGCTGCAGCAAAAACTTCAATTGATTCACGGAATGGAATGGAATTTTATTGTAATACCTTGCCAAAAAAATAATTATGGCAACTTTCATAAGCTCGGAAGGCTGAAGATTGAATGCAATTAAGTCAATCCAACGTTTTGAACCTGAGGCAGAGACGCCAAAAAATTCAACTCCAAACAACAATACCAAAGCTAAAAAGTAAATTATATAAGCAGATTTATACCAGAAACGAACATCGATAAAAGAAATAACGATAAAAACTACAAAGAAAGTAAAAAATCTATAAATATGATTTTCTGTAAAATAGTCGAAATTACCCCTTTCTGTAGAATAAATTGCAAAAAAACTTATAATTCCTAATAATAAAATGAGAGAAATTAAAATAAAATCTAGTGAGAGAAATTTTTCTTTAAAATCTAAGTTACGATTATAAAAATATTTACCTTCCATTATCTAAATCTCTTGATACAGATCCTCTTGATGTTCTTTTCTAAATTTATGTCTATCAATTACTTTTTTTATTAATTTTTTTGCAATTGGAGCAGCACCTGAGCTACCCGTCCCTCCATGCTCAATCACTATACTAAGCGCATACCTTGGTTGCTTGTAAGGTGCAAAAGCTACAAAAAGAGCATGGTCCCTTTTCTCGTAAGGCAAATCTTTATTTTTTAATTTAAGCTCTCTTTCTTCTTGAGTGATAGTTCTTATTTGGGATGTGCCAGTTTTTCCGGCAAACATGTATTTATTTTCGATATATCTTGATCCATAAGAAGTTCCCATTGGTTCATTTGTTGCTCCGTACAAAGCATCTAGAACAAATTTGATATTCTCAGGATTGCGATATAATTTCTGTAAATTGTTATTAGTAAAATCATCGGAACTTGGTTCGGTATTTGAATCTATTTCGTTATGTTTTTTTGAAAATTTCTTTCCCCATGTTGCAATAATTGGTTCCAATGTATAAGCATCATGGATAATTCTAGGCATAACTTTATAACCTCCATTAGATAGCCGAGCCATCATAAGACATAGCTGTATAGGAGTAGATTGAAAAAAACCCTGACCAATACCTGCAAGCATAGTTTCTCCAATTACCCAGCCTCTTCCTATATTATCTAATTTCCATTTGGTGGTTGGAACAAGTCCCAATCGTTCTTCATTTAAAACATCTAAAGCTTTTTCTCCTAATCCAAATTTTTTAGCTGTAGCAGCCAACCTGTTAACTCCTAATCTTTTTGCAACTTCGTAAAAATAAATATCACAAGACTGTTTAATGGCTTCCCTCAATTTTATGAATTTGTGACCCTTTTCTTTCCAACAATGATACTTATGACCGTAAAGTTCTATCTCTCCTCTGCATTGGACAGTTAGATTAGGGCTTATTACATCGTTTTCCAGTGCAGATAGTGCCACGATAGGTTTTATAGTTGAGCCGGGGGGATAAACTCCAGCAATAGCTTTATTGATTAAAGGTTTGTTTGTATCGCTTATTAATTTTTTCCACTCCAAATTACTTATTCCATGCACGAATTTATTTGCATCAAATGTTGGACTAGATACCATAGCAACAATATCTCCTGTATAAATATCCATTACACAAATTGATCCACTTTTACCAATTAACAATTTGGTTGCTAAATCTTGCACTTCGGAATCAATGGTTATTTTAAAGTTCTGTCCTGCGGTTCCTTCAATAAACTTAACTTCCTTAATTCTTTTCCCATGAGCGTTAACCTCGTATCTTTGAAACCCTGGTTTTCCAACAATTGAATCATTTAAGGATTTTTCTAGGCCAATTTTACCAGTCTTTAATCCCGGAACATGAATACTTCTCAAAAATTTACTATTTTCTAAATCGACCTGACTCACATCCGAAACATATCCTATTAGGTGAGAAAATGATCCGTTTTTAGGATAATTTCTAGCTACACCAACTACTGGTTCTATACCCTCGATCTCATGTAAAAAAATATTCAATTTTGAAAATTCCGACCATGTCAAATTATCTGAAATTACAATGGGTTCCCAAGGTTTTCTGTTTTTTATTTTTTTTAACAGGCGAATTCTATCTCGCTTATCAAAATTAATTAATTTTGACAGTCTAAAAAATAATATCTCAATATTGGGGACATTCTCTGGCATCATATGTAATTGAAAAACGCGAGTGTTACTTGCAATTTTATTACCGAAAAAATCTTCTATAACTCCTCTTTGGGGTGGAAGTTTCCATTCTCTTAGTCGATTCCTCTCTGACAAAGATCTATATTTTATGTTTTCAGAAATTTGNAGATAAAACAGACGAGCAATGACTACAAAAAAAATAGCCAATTTAGCCGTCGTTAACATAAACATTCTTCTGTTAATCAGTTTTGATTTANTTTCTNTTGGTTTAAAATCTCTAAGCATGCAATTTCCCCATGCCTAGGGATATTAAGGCATTAAAAAATAACCATAAAACNGGATAAGAAATAAATGTAAACACAGAATTTTTTAATAGATATAAGTAATCTACAGAATAGTTAAGAAAAAATAGTGAAATAAAATATATAAGGTTTGCTATTATTAAAGCTGGAATAAAACTTATCCAATCGGTAACAAGCGATATATTTACACTGACAAGTCTTACATAGGTAGCTATAGCAGCAATGATCAGTAATGTTAAAGCGCTTACTCCTATTGGAAGTCCGAACACAACATCAGTAATTATGCCCGAAATAAAAATGTAGCCGTATCCTAAAGTTCGTGGTTGTTTTAAAACCCAAAAATAGACCAAGATGAAATGAATGTTTATGGAAAAAAATTTGAAATCAATTACCGAGCTTCCATCTAGGGCAATAAAAAAAAGCAAAAATAATGGTATTAAGTTTAATAGTTTCAATTTTATACGTTTAAATAAAGATGCCATGAACTATTTTTTCTGTTTTTTTATATTTTCTAAATTAATATTTATAAATGTGATTTGATTTATGTCTGAAAATAATGATAAGAAAATTTGTTCACTAACCATTTTAATCTTTCCTATAGGAATGCCTGGTGAAAAAATTCCCTCTTTCCCTGATGTAAAAACCTTGTTCCCAGCTTTAATATTATGATTTTTTGGTAAATATTCCAAAATAGGATTAGGTGTGCCATTACCTGCCATGATCGCGTGNTNTCCTTTTGGTTCAATTANAACAGGAATTNTACTNTTCAAATCTGTAATAAGTAAAACTCGAGAAGAGAAAAAATTAACATCAACTATTCTNCCAACGAAATATTTTCCNTCTANCGCTNNCATNCCATTTTTAATTTTTTTGTTGCGTCCNCCATTTATAACAAAAGAATTAAGATATGGGCTTTTTTTATCAATCATTACTCGTGAACTAANCATATTNTTTGAAGATGTTTCCTGATCGACAAGTAATTTTCTTAATTGTTCATTTTCTAAAATCAAAAATGATGGATCGTAAATTTTTTCTTTTAATAGAGCATTATTTTTTCTCAACTCAATATTTTGTTTATAAATATTCATATGGTTTTCTACGGTAAACATGACTGATTTAAGAGCCTTTGATGGTAAGGAAACTGCAATGGAACCCCGATAGATAGAGTCTTTAAGAAAAGACCTTAAATAATTAAGCGGTTTAATCTCTATTGTTTCGACAAACAATAGAACAATCGAAAGTAATATGAGTGCTAGAAGTGAAAATTTTTGTTGCGTTCCTTTACTTAAAAAAGCTGAACGAATTGCTATGCCAATATCTTCACGACTTGTTTCCATAATTCATAATCTACAAATATTATTCAGATAACAATGTAGAGAATGTTTGTTCTTCGTCTAACGCTTTACCTGTTCCAAGAACAACACAAGATATAGGATCTTCTGCAATTTGCACAGGCAACCCCGTTTCTTTTGAAATAAGTTTATCTATATTCTTAAGAAGCGCTCCTCCACCAGTAAGAACTAAACCCATATCGACCAAATCCGCAGATAGTTCTGGAGGTGTATTTTCTAGAGCACTTTTGATCCCCGCTAGAACTTGATTCAAAACAGGTCTTAATGCCTCTGCTGTATCTTCCTCCTTTAATGCTATTTCTTTAGGGGTGCCCGATCTTATATCTCTCCCTTTCATTAAGTAAGTATTGTTACTTGTTGGTATGGCTGTGCCAATTTCTTTTTTAATTTTTTCTGCACTTGCCTCACCCACTAACAAATTAAATTGCTTTCTCATATAATTAATAATGCCTGTATCCATAGCATCTCCCGCTATTCTCATTGATTCTGCGTAAACAACACCTCCCAATGACAAAACAGCAATTTCTGTAGTGCCACCTCCAATATCAACAACCATAGATCCGGTTGCTTCGGAAACGGGTAATCCTGCTCCAATCGCTGCCGCAATTGGTTCTTCGATGAGGTGAACTTTTCTAGCTCCAGCTGCTAATGCTGAATCTTTAATTGCTTTTCTCTCAACAGGAGTTGACCCAGTTGGTACACAAATTACTACTCTTGGACTCGCAAAAGCTTTTTTTTTATGAACTTTTTTTATAAAATGCTTAATCATTTCTTCAGTCACCACGAAATCAGCTATGACTCCATCCCTCAAAGGTCTCACCGCCTGTATATTTCCAGGCGTTCTTCCCAACATTGTTTTTGCTTCGTCTCCGACTGCAAGTACAGATTTTTTTCCCGATTCTTCGATTATGGCTACTACCGATGGTTCATTAAGAACAATACCTTGTCCTTTAACAAAAACCAAAGTATTTGCCGTTCCCAAATCAATAGCCATATCTGTTGACCAAAATTGACTAAATTTTTCTAATCCTAGCATTATATTCCTTTCATTGTTGCGCGCTCATATTCTTCTGGAGCAGTTCTTTTTCTTTTGATAATCATCTTATTTAACGCATTTAAATAAGCATTGGCTGAAGCAACAAGAGTATCTGTGTCAGCTGCTTGACCAACAGTTGTTTTGCCTTTTTCTTCAATCCTCACGCTCACTGTGGCTTGAGCATCCGTTCCTTCGGTTACAGCATGCACTTGATACAATTGTAGTTTTACTTCGTGAGGATATAATTTTTTTATACATTTAAAAATAGCATCCACCGGACCATCACCTGTCTCAATAGCCTTTTTAATCTCTCCATACACTTCTAATGTCATTTCAGCTCTTTGTGGTTCACCAGTTCCAGCAAATACTTTAAGAGATTTTAGATTGATAACGTTGTCTTCTTTAATTAAACTATCATCTACCAAAGCAGCGATATCTTCATCATAAACATGTTTCTTTTTGTCAGCAAGGACTTTGAATTTACCAAAAGCAATTTGAATTATATCGTCAGTAATATCCGAATAACCTAGATCCGTTAATTTATCTTTGAAAGCATGTCTTCCAGAATGTTTTCCCATCACCAACGAAGTTTGTTTAACGCCAACACTTTCTGGTGTCATAATTTCGTACGTACTCCTATTTTTAATCATACCATCTTGATGAATTCCCGCTTCATGAGCGAAAGCATTTTTTCCAACAATAGCTTTGTTAAATTGAACAGGAAAACCTGTGGCATTTGAAATAACTTTTGAAGCCTTGCTCAATAATTTTGTATTTATTCCATTTTTAAATGGCATTAAATCATTTCGAGTTTTCATCGCCATTACAATTTCCTCAAGCGCAGCATTTCCTGCTCTTTCTCCGATTCCATTAATTGTACATTCAACTTGTCTAGCTCCTGCTGTAACACCCGCTAATGAATTAGCTACCCCTAAACCCAAATCATTGTGACAATGTACTGATAAAATAGCTTTATCTATGTTTGGCACCTTATTAATAAGAGTCTCAATTATTTTTTTAAATTCCGAAGGAACAGAATATCCAACTGTATCTGGTATATTGATTGTTTTTGCCCCACATTTAATCGCAAACTCAACGGTTTTACACATAAAATCCATATCTGTTCTTGTTCCATCTTCACATGACCATTCTACATCATCGGTAAATTTTCTTGCGTAAGTTACATGTTCTTTTATTGATTCAATAACTTCTTCTGGTGATTTGTTTAATTTATGCTTCATATGAAGTGGACTAGTTGAAATAAAAGTATGGATTCTAAATCTCTCGGCTAATTTTAGAGCTTCTTTGCATGCATCAATATCTTTTTTTATATGTCTAGATAATCCACAAGGAATTGATTTTTTCAAAATTTTGCTAACTTCAGTAACAGCTTCAAAATCACCTGGGGAAGCAATAGGAAAACCTGCTTCAATTATATCGATTCCCAATTCATCAAAAATCCTTGAAATTTGAATTTTTTCTTCAAGACTCATAGATGCGCCTGGAGATTGTTCACCATCTCGCATGGTCGTATCAAATATATAAACTCTGTTTTTATCTTCGGGCATTATCCTTTAAAATTAGATATTTAATCAATAATGTACAACCTAAGAGAGATTTATGCAAAAGATTTTTGGTTTTCGTAACAAAAAATTAACTAATTTTACTAATTTTTTTCTTTATCAACTAACTTGTTCTTGCCAATCCAGGGCATGAGGTCTCTAAGTTTTTTTCCAACTTTTTCTATTGGATGTTCTGCAAGTTCTTTTCTCATTTTAATAAAGTTTTTTTGGCCATTTTTATTTTCTTCCATCCACTGTTTTGTAAACTTTCCAGATTGAATATCTTTCAAAATTTCTTTCATTCTTTCTTTAGTTTTTGAGTCTATAATTTTTTTGCCTGAAATATATTCACCATATTCAGCTGTATTAGAAATAGAATAATTCATGTTTGCAATACCACCTTCATAAATTAAATCTACAATTAATTTTACCTCATGCAAACATTCAAAATATGCCATTTCAGGTGGATAACCTGCCTCAACCAAAGTTTCGTAACCATTTTTAATTAATTCAACTAATCCTCCGCACAATACACTTTGTTCGCCAAACAAATCTGTTTCACATTCGTCTTTGAAAGTGGTTTCAATTATACCAGACTTTCCTCCTCCAATTGCGCATGCGTAAGAAAGTGCTAAATCTTTAGCTTTGCCCGAACTATCTTGATGAATTGCCATCAAGCAAGGAACGCCACCACCTTTTCGATATTCGTTTCTAACCAGGTGGCCAGGTCCCTTTGGTGCAATCATAAAAATATCAAGATCTTTTCTGGCTTTAATAAGATTAAAATGTATATTTAGGCCATGAGCAAAAGCCAAGCTCGTTCCCTCCCTCATTCTTTGCTCAATGTGATTTTTATAAATCTGAGATTGTAATTCATCAGGAGTTAAAATCATCAAA
>JGI12074J13106_1000109_pt1 | contig 9644 bp, 9 predicted proteins | sample DeeseametaMP2097_FD_13106 | JGI IMG/M metagenome (IMG submission 13106)
CGCCTTGATCACCATTGCCGTTCCCGCCTTCACCGACGACTTCACCCAGGGGGCGCAGGCCCAGGGAGGCCGGACGGTCGCGCAACAAGGCCCAGGCAGTGACGGCGGCGAATCCGGAAAGGCCACCCAGGGTCGCCCAGCCCATGCGCCAGCCTTCCGTGCCCAAGGTCTCATTGACAGCCGGTATAAACAGGCCGGAGAAGATGATGGCAAAACCGGCACCGGTGACCATAAACCCGGCTGCCCGGCCCCGAACTTTGTTGGCATACCATTGGGGGACCAAAACCATCATCGGCACATTGGCCGCGCCACTGCCGAAACCGGTCAGCGTGTAGAAAGAGATCACCCACAGGAAGCCGTCACCCTGGCTAATGATGGCCATGGAGGCGGCAACCAGAAAGAGCCCGAAGACAATGGTCCTGCTCTCGCCGAAGCGTTTGATCATCCAGGGAGAGGCGACCACCGAAACCAGGTAGCCGATAAAATTGGCGGTACTGATGGTTCCCATCTGGGTATAGCTGAGGCCCAGGTCCGCACCCATGGAGGGCAGCAGCATGCCGAGCCCGAAGCGTCCGAGGCCGAGGCAGGAAAAGACCGTCAGCGTCCCGGCAAAGACGACAATCCAGCCGTAATGAAACGGCACCCTGCGGGCAATGGCGGATGCGATCAAGTCAGTTCCTTCGTTCACCGTTCTCAAAGGCGGGACCTCCCGCCAGCATCGGTGAACATCATTTCTTTTCAATTGTAACTTTTATTGCCGACCGCAACTATGAGGGCAGACCCGAAGAAGCGATTATGGCTCAGGGGCTGGGCGACAGCTGGATTGACTATGATCTGATCGGCGATGCCGCAGGCCCAAGGCAGGCCGCGTTCGCATTTTATGAAGGGCGCAAGGCGGGGCTTGCCGTTTAGCCGGAAACAACGGCTTTCAATCACCTCCATCCCACCCCACTGTATCGGCTGGCAGTGAGAGCGATCAGAACCTGGTCAGACGAAAGGCGGATCCACAGGGCATTCTGTGGTTACTGAGTGGTATTGGTGCTTGAAAACAGCCTCTAAAAGGAGCAAATTGTGCGCTGTAGATTCAACATAGAAGATAGGGGAGGAGATGATATGGCCATTAGGAATATCAGGGGTGATGTGAAACAGATAACGGCAAGGTTCTGGAGCCTCGCATCTGCTAAAAGCAAGTTCCTATCCTAAAATGTTCTAAAGTAATGATAAAAACGTATCTTCTTTTAATCGGTGCAATTTTTTTTGAAGTTGCTGGCACCATGCTGCTGCCAGTAACTAATAATTTTACTAAAATAGTTCCAACAGTCACGCTGGCAATATTTTATTTGTCCGCATTTTATCTTTTGACATTTGTGGTCAACAAACTTCCAATATCTATAGTCTATGCAACCTGGAGTGGCTTGGGCGTTTTCACAATTGCAATACTCGGTTACATATTTTACAAACAATCATTAAGCTGGCAAGCAACTTTAGGAATGTTTTTGATTGTAATTGGAGTAACTTTAGTAAATATTTATTCTACAAAAACGGTATAAAAACATAAATATAATTAAAAGGTAATCGGTTTGAGTCGCCAAGTATTCTCTACCTGTTACACAAGACCAACACGCTTTGTCACTAGATTCAAAAGTAAAGAGCGGAAGATATAGTCGTACATTAACCAGCAAGGAGCACTAAATGGCCACCTATCACATCACTCACACCCATTCTTTTGAAAATTGTTTTTCGGGAGATTCTGAATCCATGGACCTGTGGAGACAGATACCCTCTCTCGCCAATGAAAACAATGTCACGATCCATTTTTTTAAGGTCAATCCCACCGAACACATTTTTTTCTTGTTGGTGGAGGCTGACGACTATTCTCAAATCGAAAACACTATCGGCCAATGCAAGAAGTTAGGGGATTTCGCCGTCACCCCTGTGATCGAGCAAACATTTTATGCCTGACAAGTTGCCATTCATCAAACCAAAATAACGACCGGCTGAAACAAGAGATCAAGCAATGAGCGAGCATGGTTATGAATCCGGTCGCCTGAACCTGCCTTTTGTGGGTCACTGCACCTTTGGCAAATACCCTCCCTGCCTGGACTGGGACCAGATCAATGCTGATGTGGCCATCCTCGGAGCACCCTACGACTGTGGCACCCAGTATCGGGCCGGTGCCCGTTTCGGACCCCGGGCGATTCGTGAAGCATCTACCCTCTTTTCCTTTGGCCATTCCGGCTCCTATGACCATGAGGATGACGCCGTCTACCTGCCCGGTGAACAGGTACGGATTGTTGACCTGGGGGATGCCGACATTGTCCATACTGATACCGCGTCCTCCCATGCCAATATTGAACTCGGGGTGGGCAAAATTCTTGCTGCCGGCGCCCTGCCAGTGGTGCTGGGGGGTGATCATTCCATCAATGACCCCTGCATCCGGGCCATGGCCGCCCTTGGCAAACCCATCCATATTATCCAGATTGATGCCCATCTGGATTATGTCGATGAACGTCACGGGGTGCGTCATGGCCATGGCAACCCCATGCGCCGGGCTGCAGAACAGGACCATGTCACCGGCATGACCCAACTGGGCATCCGCAATGTATCCTCCACCGCCCGGGAAGGCTATGAGGCCGCTCGTTCCAAGGGTTCCACCATTCTCTCTGTGCGCCAGGTGCGGCAGTTGGGTCCCGGCGCGGTTCTGAGCCAGATTCCGGCCGGGGCCAATTACTACATCACGATTGATGTTGATGGTTTTGATCCATCCATTGCCCCGGGCACGGGTACCCCGAGCCATGGTGGTTTTCTCTACTATGACGTTATGGAAATCCTGCAGGGGTTGGCCCGCCAGGGCACTGTGGTGGGGGTGGATCTATGTGAAGTAGCGCCCCACTATGACCATAGTGAAATCACCTCATTCCTGGCGGCACAGGTGCTGCTTAACCTGCTGGGCTATATCTTCCATGCCCGGGTGGACGGACAAGGGAGGTAATTGCCCATAAATAACCGCGAGAATCATCCGAGCGACAGCAAGACTGCTGAAAAAGGATCAGTTACAACTAATTGTTCAAATTAAGGCTTATAAGAGAAATCATCTCAAACATAATTGATGCCGCAACCATCGATGTAATGTTATTTGGCTGATCTTTTGTAGGCATTAGACACGCAACATCTCCACCAATTACATTTGCCAGCCTTTTTTATGAGAGACTTGGACACAAAGATCTCAGCATAGCCGCAGGCATGCTGGATTCCACCCAAGGGCTAAAAACGATCATGCATATATATATTGATGGCAAGCCTGATTATTATGTGATTGATGACACGTTGCCAAAGCACCCCCAGTACCCCGCTGACGGTTACCACCCCTGGAGGGAGAGAGCACACCAGCATTGAGAGGGAGTTAAGATGTCAGATCACTATCAACCAATCCCGTTGGACTTCACGCAATACTCGGAAGAAGAGATGGTTCAGCGTGCGCAACAGTTTTATGAGAATATTCGTAAACGCCGCTCGGTTCGTGATTTCTCCAATAAACGTGTACCTGACAAAGTGATTGAACAGGCGATACTAGCTGCCGGTAGTGCACCGAATGGTGCCAATATGCAGCCTTGGTATTTTGTGGTGATATCCAATCCGTCAGTTAAGAAGAAAATTCGTCTGGCCGCAGAAGAGGAAGAGCGGGAATTCTATCAAAAAAGGGCTTCAGAGGAATGGCTGGATGCTTTGGCACCTTTGGGCACCAATGCCGAAAAACCCTTTCTGGAAACGGCTTCGCATTTAATCGTAATTTTCTTGAAGAAATTTTCATACGATGAACAAGGCACAAAACACAAGAACTACTACACAACAGAATCGGTCGGCATTGCAACCGGGTTCCTGATTAGCGCCTTGCATGAAGCTGGTGTTGCGACCTTGACCCACACCCCAAGTCCGATGAAATTTCTTAATGAGATACTGGGCCGTCCGGTGGATGAGCGGCCTTTTATGATTCTCGTTGCCGGTTACCCAATCCATGGATGTACGGTTCCTGCAATCATCAAAAAGCCGATGGCTGAAATCGCCACCTTTATTGATGGCGATTGATTGCCCTTGCTTGATCAAGCCCCCCAACTCATTCTGATTCACCTAAACAATGGCTTACCCGCCAAATGATCCGCATCCCGGATGTTTAACGGAGATATAATTGCCGAATCATATAATTAACTGCAGGAGCATTGATTGATGTGATTCGATATTTTTTAATTACAATTTTAATTGTTTTAATGGGTTGCTCTATGGATAGCTCTAATGGTGGTTCTAATGTAGAACTTGCTGAGATTATATCTAACCCAAGTGACCAGTTTATTATTGATTCAAATGGACTAGCAAAGGTTTCAAGAGCGACACCCTATATCGGCGCTAACGAGTCTGGTGCTCATGCAGGGGCTCACTTGAATTTCACAACAGAGGGCACACCTTATCTAGTGAATGTTTATGCCCCAGTTGATGGAAAGATTTCAAAAATTTCAAACTGTTATGATTTGGGAAATGGTAATGACAAGTATGGAATGGTTTTAGCTTTTGCTACACATGAAGGAAGTAGAGTGAGTCTTAGCTTAAGTTTAGAACCATTTGGTGGTTATTTATGTCAAGATGATGGAGATTATTACAATAAGTATATTTTTGTAGCAGAGGGTCAAAGTGTTAAAAAAGGTGATGTGATCGCAAAGCTTTATAAACCTGATGCTCAAAGTGATTCAACACATATTCATTTTCATGTTTCATCAAAGTTATCAGGCGGGTTTCATTGCCCTAATATCTTTACACCTTCTATCAACAGTGATTTTAAAAATGTTTCAGGTGGAAAACCTCTTTGTTATAAACCTGCAGAAGGTGAAGATTTAACCGGGTTGTAGCTACCCGACTACTCCGATTGGATCAATGCCACCTTTAAGTGGTTATGACTTAGGATGTATGCGAGTATCTAACAGTAGAGAAAGAATGGTTTTCTTCGGTTGAGGGGTGCCTCTTAAGGTCACCCCTTGGAAAAAGATTCAAGAAAACCAATAAAAAAAGGGGTGACCCATGGAACTCCAACCAGGATTACTGCAGGACATCGCTATCTTTGGCGGGCTGAGTGAAGACACTCTGGGCTTCGTGCTCGACCGTGCCACCCGTGTCCGCGTCGCCGCTGGTGAGCATTTCCTCACAGAAGGCGATATGGCGACAAGCCTTTTTGTACTGGAGAGTGGTCAGGTTCGTGTTCACAAAGATGCTGAAGGAAGTGCTATTGTCCTTCATGAATTAAACCCCGGTGCGGTCTTTGGCGAGATGAGCCTCCTCGCGGTTCGCCCCCGGAGCGCCACGATCGAAGCCAGCGAGGACTGTATTGCGGTCGAAATCACCAACCGCTCACTGTTTGAGCTCTACGAGGTGGATCCGGCAGAGTTCGCGATGCTCGTGATGAACCTCGGCCGTGAGGTCGCCCGCCGCCTGTGGGAAGCCAACGAGCGTTTGTTTACAGCCACCCAAGGGAAGCTGGACAGTATTGGTAGTTGAAAAACAGTCGCAAAAAGGTGCGAATTGTGCGCTGTGGCTTCAATATAGAAAACAAGAAGGAGGTAAAGTGGTTGTCAGGGATGACAGGAGTGTTGTGAAACAGATAGCGGCCAGGTTTCGAGACCCAAGACACCACATCTGCCAAAAGCAAATTCCTATCCCTTATCCCTAAAATTTTACAACACAGTTCTTAAATTAAGGAGTGAGATCAATGCCCACACTAATGAAGAAATCTTTCGATGACCCAGATGAAGTGAAAGCACCTGAAAAAACTCACGCGGCTACGGTGAATTTCGGGACAGTTGCCGCAACAAGAATCGTGGCTCAACCCGGTTGGAAATGGTCAGAGTGTATAAAACCTCATGTTGGCGGTGATAGCTGCCAGGCGGGGCATGTGGGTATGGTTTTACAAGGAACTATTCATGTGGTTTCCGATGATGGATCAGAAATAACAGTCACCGCTGGAGATGCCTATACTTTTGCGCCTGGTCACGATGCTTGGGTTGTAGGCGACGAAGAATTCATTGCTTATGAGTTTAATAATGCAGGCAAAGATTACGCAGTCTGGCAGTCAAACTAAAGAACCGACCATTTACATCTAGGGACTTCTTTAATCAAGAGGCCCGTTTTTCTTGTTAAGACGGATTAGATAATCTGACCCGGGCCCCCAGATTCTGAGCTGACCAAGGCTGCCCGCAGCTCCTTCGCAAGGCAGATCAACAAGGCCTTGGTTGCAAGTTGTAAAACATTGGCGTAAAACGTTACTCATGGAATGCTAATATAAAAAAATACCCCGTCAGTCAGGGCGCTCACGCCAGAACCGGGATTGCAGTCCACATCTATAAATAAAATCATCTTCAAAGATGGAGGATAAAATGAAAAAGTCACTTGTTGTAGCAGCATCAGCACTATGCCTGAGCATCTCCGGTTTTGCCCAGGCCAAGACATTAAAGATGGCCTACGATGCCGACCCGGTGTCCATGGACATCCACGAACAACTATCTGGCGGCACCCTGCAGCTTTCCCACATGGTATGTGACCCGCTGGTTCGCTGGAATCAGGAACTGGGATTTGATGCCCGTGTAGCATCAGGCTGGGAACGTCAGAACGACACTACCGTTCGCTTCAACCTGCGCAAGGGCGTCAAGTTTCATTCCGGTCGAGAGATGACCGCCAAAGACGTTAAATTTACTTTCAACCGTCTCAAGAACAGTGAAGATTTTAAGGGCATATTTGTTAACTTTACTGCTCTGAATATCATTGATGACCATACCATTGACCTGGTAACTGAAGGCCCATACCCGCTGGTTTTACATACAGCCACCTATATTTTTCCTCTGGACAGCGAGTTCTACAGCGGTCAGGACGAACGCGGTCGAGACAAGGCTGAAATCGTAAAGCATGGTGATGCGTTTGCCTCCACCAATATTTCCTGCACCGGCCCTTACACGGTTTCCTCCCGTGAACAAGGTGTAAAAGTGGAATTCGACCGTTTTGCGGATTACTGGGATACCAACTCACCCGGCAATGTCGACAAGATTGTTTTGACCCCAATCAAGGAAGGTCCGACTCGCGTGGCTGCTTTGCTGTCAGGCGACATTGACTTCGCTGCCCCAATTCCGCCAACCGATCTGGATCGCGTGGATGCCAGCAACAAGGTTGACCTGGTCACCATGAGCGGCACCCGGATCATCACCTTCCAGATGAATCAGAATCGGCGCGACGAACTCAAGGACGCCCGCGTACGCAACGCCATCGTGTATGCGATCAATAACAAGGCTATTGTCGAACGCATCATGAAAAATTTTGGTACCGCGGCCGCGCAAATGAGTCCCAAGGGATACCTGGGCTACAATGACGCACTCCAGCCGCGCTACGACCTGGCAAAAGCCAAGTCACTGATGAAGGAAGCCGGTCATGAGGCTGGTTTTACATTGACCATGATGGCGCCCAATAATCGTTACGTAAACGACTACAAAATCGCTGAAGCTGTTGCCGGCATGCTGGCCAAGATCAATATCAAGGTTGAGCTCACCACTATGCCCAAAGCCCAGTACTGGCCCAAGTTTGATGAACGCGCAGCAGACATAATGATGATCGGCTGGCATTCAGATACTGAGGATTCTGCCAACTTCTATGAGTTCCTATCCATGACACCGGATAGCGAAACCGGTTACGGCCAGTATAATAGCGGCAACTACAGTAACGCGCGGGTTGACGAGCTGACCTTGGCGACTGCCAAGATAACCGACGATGCAAAACGCGCCGGCATGTTGCAGGAAGTAGAGCAAATCATGTTCGATGAGGCCGCTTTTGTACCTCTGCATTGGCAGGATCGTGCCTGGGCAGCCGCTAAAGGCACCCACATCGACAAGATTGTCAATGTCATGAACTTTCCATACCTCGGCGACCTGGTCATGGACTGATCGTGTAACGGTTTGACCGTACGCCATCAACTTCGGTGGCATGATGGTGGGCAGTAATGCCCACCATTTTTTTACCCTGACATACATACTCAATACTTCCTTCTCTGATGTTTGCCTTCCTGCTACGCCGATTTGGTCAGGCCGTTATCGTGATGCTGGTCATCAGTCTGCTGAGTTTCTCTATTCAGGATCAGCTGGGCGACCCACTACGCGAACTGGTAGGTCAATCGGTCTCTGAAGAAATCAGGGAACAGTTACGCGACAAAATGGGTTTGAATGACCCCTACCTGGTGCAATACTGGCGATTTCTTAAAAATGCCCTTCAGGGTGATCTTGGCACCTCCTATTTTTTTAAACGTCCGGCACTGGACGTCATTCTTGATAAACTGCCGGCCACCATAGACCTGGTCATCGCCGCCACCTTCTGGATTTTGTTATTTTCAATTCCTGTCGGTATTTTTGCGGCCATACACCCGGATCACTGGTTTTCCAAACTGGCCTTGAGCCTGAGTATTCTCGGTATTTCCATACCGGTGTTCCTGACGGCTATTTTCCTGATTTACCTGTTTGCCGTGGAATTGGGATGGTTACCTTCCTATGGACGGGGTGATACCATCACGCTGTTCAGCACATGGAAAACCAGCCTGCTAACCCTGGACGGACTCAGCCATATCCTGTTACCCAGTATCTCCCTGGCCTCCGTGATCCTACCGCTGTTCGTGCGCCTGATAAGATCCGAAATGATGGAAGTGCTGGAATCCGAATACATTCGTTTTGCCTGGGCCAAGGGCCTCAGGCGTCGACGCATCTGGTTTTTGCACTCTTTTAAGAACACCCTGTTGCCGGTCATCACCGTAGGCGGGGTGCAGATCGGCATCATGGTCGCTTACACCATTCTAACCGAGACGGTATTTCAATGGCCCGGCATGGGGTTTATGTTCCTGGAAGCCATAAACCGGGTCGACACCCCTCTGATTGTGGCCTACCTGATTGTGGTGGGACTGATATTTGTAGTCACTAACACGGTGGTTGATATTATCTACGGATTGGTAAATCCCACGGTTACCCTGGTAGGGCGACCGACATGAACTTTTCCCTGGAACGGATGCGCCGGTCTCCGGTGTATTACTCCTTCATCAATAACAAGGTGGCCATGGTCAGCGCAGCCATACTGTCAACCCTGTTACTGGTCAGCATTTTGGCCCCGTTTATTGCGCCCTATGACCCGTGGGACCAGACTGCCTTTGACATCATGGATTCCGAGTATCCACCCATTGGGTCAAGCGGTGCTGACGATCGTTTTCTGCTGGGCACAGATGATATGGGCCGGGACATGCTGTCCACCATCCTCTACGGCACTGGAATTTCCATTGCCATCGGCATTTTCGCCACTATTCTGCAGGCCTTCATGGGCATATCAATCGGCCTGGTCTCGGGCTACTTTGGCAGTCGTCTGGATAGTTTCCTGATGCGCATTGCTGACATACAGTTATCGTTCACTACACTGATGGTTGCCATCATCATTCTGGCGGTATTCCAGGCTGCGGTCGGATTAAACAGCTATGAACGCTATGCCCTGCTGATGATCGTGCTGGTTATCGGTATTGCCGAGTGGCCGCAGTATGCACGCACGGTACGTGCCTGTGTACTGGCGGAAAAGAAGAAGGAATATGTGGA
>JGI12074J13106_1000111_pt1 | contig 9622 bp, 7 predicted proteins | sample DeeseametaMP2097_FD_13106 | JGI IMG/M metagenome (IMG submission 13106)
AATACCTAATAGGTGGTCTTGTTTAGTTTTAACAGCTTGAAGTTTCCTTATTATAGCCATTAAAATCAACTCTATAGCCCTTTATAGGTATCTATGCAAGCATTTTTGACTAGTTTGATAAATAATCTATAGCTCCTTGTAATATGAAAGCCGCTGCATTTTTATCCAATTTTTTTACTCTATTAGTAACATTTGTGTTTAAATGCTGAGTTATTTTGAAGCTTCCCTCGGTAGAAAGACGCTCATCCCACATTACGATAGGAATAGTAATATTTTTTGATAAATTTTTGGCAAAATCTAACGCTGATTGAGACGATTTTCCAAAGGAACTGTCCATATTTAAAGGATTTCCAATAACGATTCCTTTTACACTATTTTCATTAATAATCTCTTTAATTTCCTTTAATAAAATTTCGAATTTAGTTTTTCGAATAACTTTTAATGGAGTTGCAACCTTTTTGTTTTCATCACATATTGCAAGGCCAATATTTTTGCTTCCTGGATCGATTCCTAACAATCTAGAATTGTTTTCAATATTTGTTTTAAATTGCTCAATGTTGAGTATATTGTGTGTTTTCATTATAAATGCTATTTTCTCACTTATTTGCCAATAATCTCAAATGTCAATAGATAAAGATACAGTAAAACACATATCAAAATTAGCTAGAATTTCCCTAGATGAAAAAAAGATTGATAATTTATCTAAGGATTTATCATCAATAATGAAATTTATCGAAAAATTAAATAAAATAAATACTGACAAAACTAATCCACTTACATCTATAATTAACGCTTCTCTTAAATCTAGAAAAGATGAAGTAAAAGATGGAAAAATAAGGAGTCAAATATTAAAAAATTCACCTGAAAAAAACGAAGAATTTTTTGTGGTACCAAAGGTTATTGAATAATATGTCTAATATTTCGGAATTATCTCTGACAAAAATAATTAATGGTATAAAAAAAAAAGATTTTACTTCTGAAGAAGTAACAAAAGTATTTATAAATAATTCACAGAATTCTAAAAAATTAAACGCCTACATTAGTGAGTGCTTTGATGATGCTTTAAAATCTGCAAAAAGTTTCGATAAAAAAAAGGATTACAATGGTTTGTTGTCAGGAGTTCCAATTGCAGTAAAGGATTTGTTTTGTACAAAAGATGTTAAGACTACTGCTGGTAGCAAAATATTACATAACTTTATTCCTACATACGAATCTACCGTTACTAGTAACTTATGGTCTAAAGGAGCATTTTTGTTAGGTAAATTAAATTGTGATGAGTTTGCAATGGGTTCATCAAACGAAACAAGTTTTTTTGGAAATGTAGTGAATCCTTACGGAAAACAATTAGTGCCCGGAGGTTCTTCAGGCGGCTCGGCTTCTGCGTTAGCTGCTGAACTAACACCGGCAACTATTGGAACAGATACTGGCGGATCTATTAGACAACCTGCATCTTTTACAGGAATAGTCGGGTTAAAACCTACTTACGGAAGATGTTCCAGATGGGGAATAGCAGCTTTTGCCTCATCACTAGATCAAGCAGGACCGATGACAAAAAATGTTGAAGATTGCGCTTTGCTATTACAGGCAATGTCAGGTTACGATCCAAAAGATTCTACTTCAGTAGATGCCAAAGTTGAAAATTATAGTTCTAAGTTAACAGAAAATGTAAAAGGATTAAAAATAGGAATCCCCAACGAATATAGAGTCGATAATATGCCAACAGAAATTGACAATCTTTGGAAGCAAGGAATAGATTATTTAAAAGATGCTGGAGCCATAATAAAAAATATTTCTTTGCCACATACAGTGTACGCCCTTCCAGCATATTACATAGTGGCACCAGCAGAGGCGTCATCAAACCTGGCAAGATATGATGGAGTAAAATACGGTCATAGAGCTAAAGGTAAAAATTTAATTGAGATGTATGAAAATACTAGATCTGAAGGTTTTGGCGATGAAGTCAAAAGGAGAATTTTAATTGGTACCTATGTTTTATCATCTGGTTATTATGATGCTTATTATTTAAAAGCACAAAAAGTTAGACAATTAATAAAAAATGATTTTGATAAGGTTTTTAGTGATGTAGATGCAATATTAACTCCTTCAACACCTAGCTCAGCTTTTAAAATAGGCGACAAGACAGACGATCCTGTTTCTATGTATTTAAATGATATTTTTACAGTACCGGTAAACCTATCTGGTTTACCTGCAATTTCTGTTCCAGCAGGTTATGACGAAAATAATTTACCATTAGGATTGCAAATTATTGGAAAAGCTTTTGATGAACAGACAATTTTAAATTTATCACTAGCAATAGAAAAAAGAGCTAATTTTAAGAAAAATTTTAAAGTTTGGTGGAGTTAATGGCTGAAAAAAAATTTGATTATTTTATAAATGGAGAGAAAGGAAAGTGGGAAGTTATTATTGGATTAGAAGTTCATGCTCAAGTTTTATCGAAGTCTAAACTCTTTTCTTCATCTTCTACAAAATTTGGAGCCGAACCCAATACGCAGGTAAGTCTAGTTGACTCGGCGTTTCCTGGGATGCTTCCGGTTATTAATCAATTTTGTGTAGAACAAAGTATTAAAACAGGATTAGGTCTTAAAGCTAAAATAAATTTAAATTCGGTTTTTGATAGAAAAAACTATTTTTATGCTGATTTGCCTCAAGGTTATCAAATATCACAATACAAAAAACCATTAGTCGGGGAAGGCGAAGTTATACTTGATATGCCTTATGGTACAAAAAAAGTTGGTATTGAACGACTTCATCTTGAACAAGATGCAGGAAAAAGCATTCATGATATCGATCCTGATAATTCTTTTGTAGATCTTAATAGATCTGGCGTAGCTTTGATGGAGATTGTTAGTAAACCGGATTTAAGATCTCCCGAAGAAGTAAATTTTTATGTTAAAAAATTGAGATCTATCATGAGATATCTTGGAACTTGTGATGGAAATATGCAAGAGGGCTCGTTAAGGGCTGATGTAAATGTATCAGTAAGAAAAGTTGGGGACAGTCAATTTGGAACAAGATGCGAAATAAAAAATGTTAATTCAATTAAATTTATGCAAATGGCTATTGAATATGAAGCAAAGAGACAAGTTGAAATATTGGAGTCTGGAAAAAAGATAGATCAAGAGACGAGATTATTTGATGTAAAGAAAAATACTACTAGATCTATGCGTTCAAAGGAAGAAGCTCATGATTATAGATATTTTCCAGATCCTGATTTATTACCACTTAAATTAAACAAAGATTTAATTGATAAATTAAAAAAGGAGCTCCCAGAATTACCAGATCAGAAGAAAGATAGATTTATAAAAGATCATAATTTATCTCCTTATGAAGCAAATATATTAGTTTCTGAAAAAGAAATTTCGGATTATTACGAGGAAATGATTAAGGAATGTGACAAAAAATTAGCCACTAACTGGATTACAGTAGAATTGTTTGCTGTATTAAATAAAAATAATCTTTCCATTTCACAATCGCCAATTAGTGCAAAGAATTTATCATCGTTAGTTAAAATGATTACTTTAGGGAAGATTTCAGGAAAAATAGCAAAAGATGTTTTTGAAAAAATGCAAGTTTCTGATAAAGATCCAAAACAAATTGTTGAAGAGGAAGGTTTAGTGCAACAAAGCGATCCCAAAGAGTTAGAAAAGATAGTCTTGGAAGTGTTATCGAAAAATCAAGATAAGGTAATACAATATCAATCTGGTAAAGTGAAACTCTTCGGGTATTTTGTTGGTGAAGTTATGAAAGTGTCAAAAGGCAAAGCCAATCCCAATCTTGTTAATGATATTCTAAAAATTAAACTAAAATAAAATGCTAAAAAATTTAAAACTAACACAAGAGTTGTTAGATTATATTTATAGCCATACTCATCACTTACATCCTGTTCAGAAAGATATTTTAAAACACAATGATTCTTTGGGAGATTTACAAAGAATGCAAATTTCAGAAACCCAAGCTCATTTACTTCAGTTAATTATTATGATTAGTAATGCAAAAAATTGTTTGGAAATTGGCACTTTTACTGGTTTTAGCAGTTTATCAATGGCTTTAGCATTACCTAACAATGGCCAAATTACAACATTGGATCATGATAATAAAATTGTTGAAGTCGCAAAAAAATTCTTTAAGAAAGCTGAATTAGATAAAAAAATATTAACTATTGTGGCACCAGCATTAGACAGCTTAAAAAAATTGACAAAAAATAATAAATTTTTTGATTTAATTTTCATAGATGCTGATAAAGATAATTATATAAATTATTTTAATCTTTCTTTAGATTTAATCAAAAGGGATAAAAAAATATTAACTATTGTGGCACCAGCATTAGACAGCTTAAAAAAATTGGCAAAAAATAATAAATTTTTTGATTTAATTTTCATAGATGCTGATAAAGATAATTATATAAATTATTTTAATCTTTCTTTAGATTTAATCAAAAGGGGAGGGATTATCATTATAGATAATGTTTTTTGGCATGGCGATGTTTATGACAAAACCAATAATGATAAAAAAACTAATATTATAAGAAAGTTTAATTTGTATGTTAAAAATGATAAAAGAGTTGAAAAATTTATCTTGCCATTAGGTGATGGTTTAACAATTTGCAAGAAATTATAATGTATTATATTCAAGATTTTTGTAAGATTAAAAAATTAAACAAAAACCATATTTTTCAAAAAAAATATTAAAATTATTTTACATTATCGTGAATACTGAATTAAATTTAATTAAAGATCCAATACCAGGTTTGATAAAGAAGATAGCTTTACCTGCTAGTATCGGTACTTTCTTTCAAACAATGTATAACATTGTTGACACTTTTTATGCGGGCAAAATATCACCTGAGGCTTTATCAGCTTTAGCTAAATCTTTCCCAGTATATTTTATTATTATTGCTGCATGCATTGGTGTAACTGTTGGTGGCACATCATTAATAGCAAATAGTATTGGAGAAAATAATAAACAAAAAGTTTTAAGTTATTTTTCGCATACAATTATTTACGGAATACTAGTTTCCATATTAGTCACCTATTTAGGTTTGAAATTTTCAAAAACTTTTTTTTTACTAATGGGTTCCAGTAGTGAAGTAATTTTATTAGGTCTCGAATATACCAACGTTATATTTTCAGGATCTATAATATTTATTTCAGTTGTGGCATTAAACGCATTACTACATGCCGAAGGTGACACAAAAACTTATAGAAATATATTAATTTTAAGTTTTTTTTTAAATATATTCTTAAATCCTTTATTTATTTTTGGTTATGCTTTTATTCCTGCTATGGGTGTTACGGGTATCGGAATCGCTACGATTGTTTCTCAGCTGATTGCTTTTTTAGTAATATTATTCAGAGTATTAAAAAATAAAAGAATGTTGGATTTTTCATTAGAATTTTTTTATCCCAAAACTAACATTTTAAAAAATCTTTTTCTTCAATCAGCCCCTATATCTGCAGCACTACTTTCTTTTACAATAGGCAATACAATAATACTTACATATATAGGAATTTTTGGTGAATATGCTACAGCTGGATATGGATCTGCCGCTCGTTTTGAACAAGTACTTTTATTACCCGTGTTAGGTCTTAATACAGCTATTATCTCAATTATCGCTCAGAATTACGGTGCGAAAAACTTTTTAAGAGTAAAAGAATCATACTTTAAAGCTATAAAATATGGTTTTATAATCATGATTTTTTCGGGTTTAATAATTTTTTTTTCTGCAGATAGAATAGTTAGTATTTTTTCAGACAACACAGCAGTTATTGAATTTGGAGCTAGATATTTAAGAATATCAGCTTTTATGTTTCCAGCATATCCAATATTTTTTATTAGCAATGGTTTTTTTATGTCCCTTAAAAAATCTGAAAATGCATTGATTTCAAATTTAATAAGAAATATTTTTTTACCTTTATTTGCTTTTTATTTAGCTAAAAACATCAATGGAAGTTTTAATACTTTTTTTTGGTCTTATTGTTATTTCAATTGGTTCTATGTATTAATATTATTCTTTTTTGTTACTTTTTATATTAAGAGGAAGTTAAATTAGCTGAATCTTTTAACCAATCCCATAAATATCCAGCAAATGATCGTCTAACATATAAATCAATATTATTTTTATTTTTTCGATGTATTGTAACATCAACATGATTCAAAACAGTTTGTATAACTTTGTTATCAACGAAGTTATTTGATTCAAAATCAAAAGGACATCCCTTTGAGAGAACTTCAATAATATTTGATCCTGACAGTGAAAAAATTGTAAATTGATCGGTAACATTAGTGACAGCTCCTAAATTGATTTTAGAAATACCGTCAAACAATATTTGTTCAAGTTCATAAGCATTTGTTTCTTTTAGCATTTCATCGTTAGAAACGATTAGCCATTCATTAGGACCCAACCATAATGAAGTGATTTTTTCTTTCTCAGACGCATTACAAGATTCTTTAGGCAGCATCATTCCAATAATATTTCTAATTTTGTTTACAAAATCTTTGTTTTCTAGATCACCTCTTAAATTGATTTTAGCTATTGGAGCTTTTTCTTTCATAGAAAAATTGTTGTAAGAATGTTTTTCGGAGACTGGTGTAGAAAAATTAAGCATTTAATCTAGTTCCTTCTTTATCTAAGAAAACCGGGTCTGATACAGTAACTTCAATTGTTTTATTTGCCATTGGTACAAAAAGCTTTTTTCCTTTTAATTTTTTTCCATTCTTTACAACAGCTAAAGCAATAGATTTATTCAAGTTTGGACTATAATAGCTTGAAGTAATGTGTCCAATCATATCCATTGGCGGTCTATTTTTAACTTCAGCGACAATTTGGGCTCCTTCCTCAAGAATTTCGTTTGGGTCTTTGGTTAATAGACCTACATAATGTTTTCTATCATCCCTTGCCGTGTCAGATCTGTATAAAGATCTTTTTCCAATAAAATCATATTTCTTTTTACTTACTATCCAATCCATCTGAAGATCGATTGGAGTAACCGTTCCATCAGTTTCTTGACCAGCAATTATGAAGCCTTTTTCAGCTCTTAATAAATGCATAGCTTCTGTACCATATGGAGTGATTCCATATTCTTTTCCTGCATCCATACATTTTTCCCATACTGATTGCCCATAGTTAGCTTGTATATTTATTTCGTAACTTAATTCTCCAGTAAAACTTATTCTCATTACACGACATTTTATTTTATTTATTGAACCTTCTTTAAAACTCATATGAGGAAAATTTTGATCTGAATAATCAATATTTTCAGTTACTTTTTCTAATATTTTTTTGCTATGAGGTCCACAAACACTTACTGTTGCGAAGTGATCTGTTACAGAAGTTAAATATACTTTTAATTCTGGCCACTCAGTTTGTAAAAAATCTTCAAGTTTACTCATTACCGTTGCGGCCCCACCTGTTGTTGTTGTCATAATGTAATGATTTTCATTTAAGCGTGTAGTAACACCGTCATCGTAAACCATTCCATCATCATTAAGCATCAATCCATATCGACATTTACCAATTGCTAATTTATTCCATGCATTTGTGTAAACACGGTTAAGAAATTCGGAAGTATCACTGCCCTGAATGTCAATTTTACCCAACGTGGAAGCATCTAGTATTCCAGCTTTTGTTCTAGCAGCTTTCGATTCTCTTTGAACAGCATCAAACATACTTTCGTTATCGATAGGGTAGTACCAAGCTCTTTTCCATTGACCAACATCTTCAAATTTTGCATTGTTTTTTTTATGCCATGAATGAATAGGGGTTCTTCTTATTATATCGAAAAACTGGTTAACATTTCTTCCAACAATAGCACCAAAAGTTAATGGGGTATAAGGAGGTCGAAATGTTGTTGTGCCCAAATCTCCCATTTTAGTATTGGTTGTTTCAGCCACTATTCCCAAGGCATGCATATTTGCTATTTTACCCTGATCAGTAGCCATTCCTGTTGTTGTATATCGCTTAACATGTTCTATTGATTTATATCCTTCTCTTAACGCTAACTTTATATCCTTAGCAGTAACGTCATTTTGGAAATCAATAAAAGATTTTGTTTTTCCTAAAGCTTTATTAGATGGTAACAACCAAATATTTTCTAAATCACCTTCTTTTGGTTCAGAAATTTTATTTTTATTTTCTACGTTTTGGTTAATAAATTCACTAGTTTTTTGATTACTTTCATTAATTATATCTGCAAGTTTAAATGTGCCATTACAGGATCCAATCGAAATTTGGTTTTGTGTTGTTTTTTTGGGATAAAAGCAAAAATTTTGATTGTTAAAATCCAGCTTACCACCTGATTGAGTGAACAAATGTACAGCTGGCGTCCAACCTCCAGACATTGCCACTGAATCACATTTAATGTTTATTTTTTTGCCAATTACGACACTATTGTCTTTGGATAATTTCATCACAGATACATTTTTGACTTTTGTATGACCAGATGAAGAAACTATTGTATGTTTCCAATAAATTTTTAAACCTAGTTCGTTACATTTTTTCGGTAAATCCCCTGACGATTCCTCTCTAATATCAACGATAGCTTGCACTTTTAAATTTTTATTGTGCAACTCAATAGCTGTTTCATAGGCGCTATCGTTGTTAGTGAAAATAATAATTTTATTACCACATTTTACACCATAAAAATTAAGATATTTTTTGACTGCTGACGACAACATTATTCCAGGTCTATCATTGCCATCAAAGACCAATGGTCTTTCAATAGAACCTGTTGCTAAAATTACTTTTTTTGCTCTTACTTTCCATAATCTTTGCCTTATTTTTCCTTTTTTTTCATTCTCAGAAAGATGGTCTGTTAAACTTTGCATCATTATTAAATAATTATAATTGTGATATGCAGATACTGTTGTTCTATTTAGAGTTTTAATATTTTTAAAATTTAATAATTCTTTACGTTTAACTTTGATCCATTCAGCAGGGGAGAGATCATTTATTTTAATGTTTTCTTTGCTTGATGATAATAAATTTTCGCCAAATTCCGGTTTCTCATCAACTAGTAATATTTTATTTCCAGATTTTGCAGCCATTAAAGCTGCTGTAATACCAGCTGGACCACCACCAACAATTAAAACATCACAATGATAATATTTATGATCGTATTTATCTGGATCTTTTTCTGTTGGCGATTTACCTAAACCAGCAGATTTTCTTATAAAATATTCGTACTTTCTCCATAATTTAGAAGGCCACATGAAAGTTTTGTAATAAAAACCGGCAGGAAGAATAGAGGAGAAAATACTATTAATTTCACCAATATCAAATTTAACATTAGGCCAACAATTTTGGCTTTGAGCTTCAAGGCCTTCATAAATCTCAATTTGTGTAGCTCTTACATTTGGATCAGTTTTTGCCTTATCCTTATCTTTTATTATTTGAACTAGTGCATTTGGTTCCTCTGATCCAGAACTTAAAATTCCTCTAGGTCTATGATATTTAAAGCTTCTCCCAATCAAATGAATACCATTTGCTAGTAGGGCAGATGCTAAAGAGTCACCTTTGTAACCAAAAAGAGTTTTTCCATTGAACTTGAAAGAAATTTTTTCAGTTTGATTAATTCCTTCTCCGGATTCTAATCTAAAATTATTT
>JGI12074J13106_1000121_pt1 | contig 8966 bp, 9 predicted proteins | sample DeeseametaMP2097_FD_13106 | JGI IMG/M metagenome (IMG submission 13106)
TGGGTCCTTTCAAATTTAATAGACGGTAAACTGGAAGTTTTTTATAAAGTTTAAGTGAATATTCCTGTAATTTNGTTTTTGAGTCAAGAATTGTAATATGTGATTTTTTTACTTCTTTATTCCAAAGTCTTAAAACGAATTCTTTAACATATTCATATCCTCGATCAAGATAAATGGCGCCAATCAAAGCCTCACATACGTCGCTTAAAATTTTTTCATCTTTTGGTGTAATATTTTTTTTTTGTGGCCCCATTATAATAAAATTTTTGATGCCAATTGCCCAAGATATTGAAGCACACGTGTTTCTATTAACTAATTTTGCAAATCTTTTATCTAATATACCCTCTGGTTCATTTGGATATAAATCAAATAATTTCCTTGCAAAAATTAGGGCTATTACCCTATCGCCCAAAAATTCTAATTTCTCATTATTTATTTCTTTGTTCGCGCTTTTATGTGTTAGTGCTGTAGTAATTAGAAATTTATTTTTTATTTTAATTTTCAATCTCTTTTCAATTTTAGCTATGTTCAATCTCATTGTATTTTTTTAAAAAAACGTTCAATTCGTAAACTTTTATTCCATTTCCAAAATTTAATAAAGTCACCTTTTCGCTTATCGTTAGAGAAAAAAATTAAACTAGCCCTACCGACAAGATTATTAAAATGAACATAACCAACGCTACCTAAAAAACGGCTATCCTTTGAACAATCTCTATTATCTCCCATAAAAAAATAATGATTACTTGGCACTATAAATTTATCTGTATTTAGCATTGTTCCCTCCTTTCTATAAACGGCCAAATATTTTTTATTATTTGGAAGCGTTTCTTCATATGCGTTAACATTTATTATTTTATTACCACAATAAATTTTTTCAGTATTATTAATTTTTATGCGTTGAATTTTTTTGTCATTCAAATAAAAATCACCGTCAATAATTTGGAAAGTGTCTCCAGGAAGTCCGATTAATCTTTTTATATAATCGGTCCTGTTATCAGCCGGAGTTTTAAAAACTATTATATCGCCTCTTACGGGAGTCTTGCTAAAATATCTATTGTTTGAAAAATTTGGACTGAAAGGCAAGGAATGACGACTGTATCCATACGAATATTTAGAAACAAACAGTCTATCACCAACCAACAGATTTGGTTCCATTGAAGATGAAGGTATGTAAAATGGCTGAAAAAGAAAACTTCTAATAATCAAAGCGATTATTAGTGCATAAAAAATTGTTTTTATATTTTCTATAATTTTTTTTTGCATCAATTATAAGAAATTACGACAGTAGCTTGAGCCCAAGGTTTATCATCAGAAATAGACAAAAATATGTTATATTTTCTTTTTTTAATTTTAAGCTTAAGATATTTATCGACTGGTCCTATTAGTTTAATAGATGGCTTTCCGTAATGATCATTAAGCACTTCGATATTTTTAAATTTTATATTTTTTCTTATGCCGGTGCCCAGAGCCTTACTTAAAGCTTCTTTGGCAGCAAATCTTTTTGCATAAAATGCGCTTGGATTCTTTTTTCTTTCACAGTAAGCAATTTCATTTTTTGAAAAAATATTTTCTTTAAATTTGTTGCCATAAATCTTTAAAGATTTTTCAACTCTTTTAATGTTTATTATATCTGTTCCAATGCCAAAAATTTTCATTTTATTTATTTATGATTTTTCTAAATCTTTTAATTGATTTAGTCATACCCACAAACAAAGATTCCGAGATGATAAAATGACCAATATTTAATTCGGAAATACTTTTAATTTTTGCTACATGATGCGCCGATTTATAAGTTAAACCATGTCCAGCATGTACTTCTAATCCTAGTTGCTTCGCGTAAATTGCGGATTTTTTTAAATTCATAAGTGATAAATTAATTCTATTATTTTTATGAAATAAATTACTAAATTTACCTGTGTGAAGTTCGACACAATTAGCTCCTAATATTTTCGATAATCTTATATCTGAAACTTGTGGCTCTACAAATAAGCTTACCCTAATTTTCCTTTTTTTTAATTCATTAATTATTCTTTTTAGGTTTTTTTTATTTTTTTTAACGTTCAAACCGCCTTCTGTTGTAATTTCCTTTCTTTTTTCTGGAACGATACATACATAATTGGGTTTATTCTTAATCGCTATATTTAACATCTCCTTAGTTGGTGCCATTTCTAAATTTAATGGAATTTTAAGCTTTTTTTTTATTTTTTTTAAATCGCTATCTTTAATATGTCTTCTATCTTCCCTTAAATGTATTGTAATTGAATCTGCTCCACTTTTTTGCGCCAATATGGCCGCCCTAAGAGGATCAGGATATAATTCACCGCGAGCATTTCTAACAGTGGCAACGTGATCAATGTTTACGCCAAGTCTAATTTTATTCATTCGGCTAAATTCCGACTGCCTGGTTTTACAGCAGTAATTTTTTTTAAATCATTGGGTAAATCATTTTCATCATAAACCGGTATATTAATTTTAATTTGGGAAATGATTCTATCTTTAATTAGAAGTTCATTATTAGATCTGTCTATAATACATGCGTATCCTATTAATCTGGCTTCATTCTCAATTACTATTTTGGAGCATTCTAAAGCAGATTTGCCAGTAGTAACTACATCTTCGACAACAAGAACCTTGCTGTCTTTTGGTATAGAAAAACCTCTTCTTAAACTTAATTTATCTTCTACTCGTTCAGCAAAAATAGTTTGTGCATTTAAATGTTTGCCTATTACATAACCGACCACAATTCCACCTATAGCAGGTGATAAGACAATATCAATTTTACCAAAATTACTTTTAATCTTTTCGACTAATGAAACACATACAATTTCAGCCTTCTTGGGGAGGCTTAACAATTTAGCACATTGAACATATCGATTGCTGTGTAGACCCGACGAAAGTATAAAATGACCTTCAAGTAATGCTTCGGTTTCTTTTAAAATTCTTAAAGATTCGCTGTAAGAAAGCATCCTTCTTCCTGTGTCTTATAATTTTAAATTTATAATCTTTTAATTTAAGTTCACTTATTAAATTTTTATAACTTTTTAAATCATTAATCTGTATATCAAAAATAAATTCTAAATAATCAGTCTTTTTTGATATGATTTCCATATTTGCTATATTGTTTTCATGAAATCCAATTAAACTGCTTACTTCACCTAATTTTCCAGGTATGTCGGGTATTTTTATGCATAAACTACTAACATATTTTTTATCAGTTTTTTGATAAATATTTTTTTTGATTTGCCAAAATCTTCTTATAGAGGCTCGAGCTTTTCCTGTTTTGGCATATGATATCCAATTTAAAGATGGTGAAGCATTTTTTGAACCTATAATTTTAACCAAGTCACCATTTTTTAATGCAGATTGTAATGGTGAGCCTCTTCCGTTAATTTCACATGAAGTTAAAGTGTCACCAATTCTTGTATGTACTGCATAAGCAAAGTCTATGGGTGTTGCGTCTTTTGGCAATTTGATAACTTCACCTTTTGGGGTAAAACAAAAAACATTATCATGAAACATTTGTAATTTTGTATATTCTAAATAATGTTCTGGATTTGAATCTTTTTCCATAATTTCCACAAGGTCTCTTAGCCAATCATATTCTTTTAGTGCCAAGTGACTAACTTTTTCTGATGATTTATATATCCAATGAGAAGCAATTCCTCTTTCGGCAAATTCATGCATTTGATAAGTACGAATTTGTATTTCTACCCTCTCTTTATTTGGTCCTATTACAGCTGTATGTATTGATTTATAATTATTGATTTTTGGTGTTGATATGTAATCTTTAAACCTTCCAGGTATTGTAGACCAATTACTGTGAAATAAGCCAAGGACTTTGTAACAAGTTTCAATATCATCAACTATAATACGGAAACCAATGATGTCGGTAAGTTGTTCAAGAGATACTCTTTTTGTTTGCATTTTTTTCCAAATTGAAAAAGGAGTTTTTTCACGTCCAACTATTTTTGCAATTATCCCACTTTTTTTTAAAACTTTATTAAAACCTTTTGATATTTCTTTGAAATTATTTTCCCTATTTTTTTTGTTTATTAAAAGTCTTTCTACTACAAGATTTCTTGCTTCAGGATTTAATTTTTGAAAAGATAAATCTTCTAACTCATCTCTTATATAATTCATTCCCATTCTGTCAGAAAGTGGTGCATATATTTCCATCGTCTCCCTGGCAATTCTTTCTCTTCTATTTTCATCAGAAACAGAATCTAGGGTTCTCATATTATGAAGTCGATCTGCGAGCTTAACAATTAAAACTCTTATATCTTTTGAAGTGGCAAGAATAAGTTTTCTAATATTTTCTGCTTTAGAATTTTCAATGATTCTGTCTTCTAGTGCAGAAATTTTTGTAACTCCATCCACTAAATCTGCTACTTCTTTTCCAAATTCTTTCTCAACTGCTTTATATGTAGCATTAGTATCCTCTATAGTGTCATGAAGTAACCCGGTGGCAATAGTAGCACTATCAAGCTTCAAGTCGGTCAATATATCAGCCACAGCAATCGGGTGGGTTAAATAGGGGTCGCCAGAATCCCTTTTTTGATTTTTGTGAGCATTTAGAGCGAAAGTATAAGCCTTAGATAAAGTTTCGAGATTTAAAAATTTGTTATAATTTTTTATTTTTTTTATTAAATCTTCTTGATTGAGCATTTTTTGATTATATCAATTTTTATTTATCTTTAATATAGATTTTCTGTCTTCTTCATTAAGTTTATTAATTAATACACTTAGAATTTCTTTAGTTTTAGGATGTTTCCAATTAGGCAATATTTCTTGTAAAGGATATAAAACAAAATTTCTTGAAACAAGGCTTTTATGAGGTATCTCTAAATAAAAATTATTATTTTTAATTTTTATTATCTGATCTTTATAATCAATAATATCAATATCACACGTTCTAGGATCATTTTTATTTCTTCTTATTCTTTCTAATTTTTTCTCAATATCAATTATAATTGTCATCAAATTTACTGGGGATAAACTAGTTTTGACTGAAATAACCATATTAGCGAATTTTGGTTTACTTTTATCAGGATAGGAAGGAGTTTCGTAAAAACTAGACTTTTTATCCAATAAAATATCACTATCTTCAAGAAGAGAGATTGCATATTTTAAATTTTCAAATTTATCCCCGTATTTAGAGGGCAAATTAGATCCTAATGAAAGAATAACCATATTTGATTAACTGCTTTTTCTGAAGTATCTTGCTTTTTCTCTATTCCAATCTCTTTTCTTTATAGTCTGTCTTTTATCATGGTGTTTTTTACCTTTAGCTACTGCAATTTCTATTTTAGCTTTCCCTTTTTTAAAATATAACTTTGTCGGAATTAACGTAAATCCTTCTTGATTAACTCTTCCGATAAGCTTTTTAATTTCACGACTATTTAGTAGTAGTTTTCTATTTCTTCTGGGATCATGATTGTTATAACTAGATTCTTTATAAGAAGGAATGTGAGAATTAAGTAAAAATATTTCACCAGCATTATCTATTGCGTATGATTCTGAAATATTAGCCTTTCCTTCTCTTAGTGATTTTACTTCGGAACCTTTGAGCACTATTCCCGCTTCGTAAAATTCATTAAAAAAATAGTTAAATCTTGCTTTTCTATTATTAGAAATTATTTTTAAACCATTTTTGGTTCTTTGTTTCATTAACTAAATTAAGTTTACAAAAGACATTGCAGATTTTACAACTTTTTTTGTATCTTCCGTAATTTTAACCAAAGGCAATCTAACCTCTTCTGAACATAAATGTAATAAACTAGCAGCATATTTGACGGGACTTGGACTGCTTTCAATGAACAAAGATTTGTGGAGTGGCATCAATTTATTGTTTATTTCATTTGCTTTTGCTAATAAATTGCTATTATTTTTTTCTAATGAAGCTCTTTGAAATTCAGAACAAAGTTTTGCGGCAACATTTGCTGTGACTGAAATACAACCAACTCCACCTCGGGAATTAAATTCTAGTGCTGTTCCATCTTCTCCAGATAATTGAATAAAATCAGGACCCATTTTCTTTTTTTGCAAGCCAACTCTGTTCAAATCTCCGGTGGCATCTTTTACTCCAATTATATTTTTTAATTCAAAAAGTCTTGCCATCGTATCAACACTCATATCTACAACCGAACGTGAAGGAATATTATAAATAATTATTGGAATTGAACAGTTGTCATTAATAGCCTTAAAATGTTGATACAAACCTTCTTGTGTTGGTTTATTATAATAAGGAGTAACTACTAATGCAGCACTCGCCCCAATATTTTCAGCATATTTTGTTAAAGAAATTGCTTCTTCGGTTGAATTTGATCCGGTGCCTGCAATAACGGGAATTTTTCCTTTTGATTCCTTTACACATAATTCTATAACTCTTTCGTGTTCTTCATGACTCAATGTGGGCGACTCTCCAGTAGTTCCAGCAGGAACTAGGCCAGAAGTGCCATTACTTAAATGGTGGTGTATCAGTGAAACATAACAATCTTCATCAAGTTCATTATTTTTGAATGGAGTTATTAAGGCAACAATTGATCCTTTAAACATAAGTCTTTATAACATATTTTAAAAAACATATTCATCTAAAAATTTATGAAAAATCTGCGTAAACTTTATGTAGTGCCTTTATTATTTTCTGTCTTTTTAGTATCGCAAGTTGTTACAGCTAAATCATTACTTCCAAAATCAAAGCCAGTTATTGATCAGAAAACAAAAATTGACACAGCTAGAAAAAAAGTAATTTATCCAGAAAAAAAACCTCAAATGATAAAGAAAAAAACTAAAATTGCTAAAACAGAAGATAAAATAATTATTTACCCAGAAAAAAAGCCACTAGTTTTTAAAAAGAAAACAGTTAAATCAACTTTTAAGTCATCATTGGTATCACAAAAAGATTTTAAAATATCTAAAGCTGCATTCAAAGCATTAGAAAAAAGAAAATGGTTAACGGCCATAAAAATAGCAAAAAAAGCTAAGGATAAAACTATATTTAAATTGATATACTGGCTTTACCTAAAAGAACCCTCTAATGCCGCAAGCTTCTATGATTATGTAACTTTTATAAATCTAAATCCTCATTATCCAAGAATCAGTAGATTAAAATATCTTGCAGAACATAAAATTAATTTAAATACTGTTCCTCATGATTTTGTTATTAAATGGTTTAATGGCAAAGCTCCTCTAAGCTCTTTTGGAAAAATTAAACTTGGGGAAATTTATATCAAACAAAAAAAACTTGAAAAAGGATCTCAATTAATAAAAGAAGGTTGGATTAAAGCTAGGCTTTCAAAAAATGATTTAAAATATTTAAAAAGAAAATATAAAAAAATAATTACAACTAAAGAAGTTATCAAAAGAGCAGATTGGTTGGCTTGGGAAGGCAAACATTGGGAATTGGGTAGAATATTAAGATATTTACCTAAAGATTATCTTAATTTGTATAGGGCTAGACAATTATTAATGAGCAACTCTTACGGTGTTGACATTGCAATTAATAATGTTTCTAAAGAACTCAAAAATGACATTGGTTTACAATATAATAGACTTAAATGGCGAAGAAAACGAGGTAGGCTGGATCCCTCTTTGGAAATTTTGTTTAACATAACTAACGACTCTTTAGAATTGATTCGGCCTGATATCTGGTGGAAAGAAAGATCTATATTAACTCGCTCACTTATTTATAAAAAAAAATATGCTTTAGCTTATAAGGTTTGTAGTAATCACTCAATGTCAGAAGGACCCGAGTATGCTGATGCAGAATGGCTTTCTGGATGGGTCGCTCTTACTTTTTTAGAAGATCCAAATTTGGCACTACAGCATTTCAAAAATTTTTATAGCAATGTTGGATATCCAATTAGTTTATCAAGAGGAGCCTACTGGATAGGACGTACCTATAAAACAATAGGAAATAGTCAGAAATCACAAGAATGGTTTCATGAAGCTACTAAATATTTGAACACATATTATGGTCAATTAGCATTTCAAGAAATTTATCCAGAAAAAGCTTTTTCCTTAAATGAACAGCCTGAAGTTGAAGAAGGATATAGAGAGGAATTTAAAAAAAATGAATTGGTTAAATCAATAAAATTATTGAATGAATTAAATAAGACCTTTTATTCTAAAGACTTAATTAAACATTTAGCCAAATTGAATATAGAAAAAGGTAGCGAAATACTTGCTGGAGAGTTATCCATTGAAATAGGCAGATATGATTTTGCTATACAAGTAGCTAAAGAAGCTTCATATGAAAAAAGATATTATAATAAATTGAATTATCCAGTTATTGAAATACCAAGTCTCGTAAACAAGAAGAAAATGCCTAAACCTGAATTAGTGTTGTCTATAATAAGACAAGAAAGTGAATTTGATCAAAATGCCAATAGTGCAGTTGGTGCAAAAGGTATGATGCAATTAATGACGTATACAGCAAGACTGGTAGCAAAATCTGCAAAAATGTCTTATTCCAAAAAGAAACTTAAAAATAATCCGATCTATAATATAAAATTAGGTTCTTATTATTTGGCCGGTTTACTCGAGAGATATGAGGGTTCCTATCCTTATGCCTTGGCTGCATATAATGCTGGACCTAAAAGAGTCAAATATTGGAAAAAAATTAACGGAGACCCACAAAAAGGAAAAATCGACTATGTAAATTGGATTGAGCTAATAAAATTTAATGAAACAAGGAATTATATACAACGAGTCTTGGAAAATGTAAATGTATACAGATACATGCTAAGTAATAAACCTGTAAAAATTTATAACTTTTTTGAAGATAAACCTCATTATTAAATTATTTAAGAATCATCAGATCTCTTTAAATTTTGAAGAGTTATATTAAGAATTAGTTCGTTCCATATGTATTGACTGCAATCTTCTTTTTTGTTTAAAAAATTATTATATTTTTTCATAAAAAAAAGTTTATTTGTTAAAAGATTATAGTCTAATACTTTTTCGAT
>JGI12074J13106_1000124_pt1 | contig 8860 bp, 9 predicted proteins | sample DeeseametaMP2097_FD_13106 | JGI IMG/M metagenome (IMG submission 13106)
CAGATTCCTGCCAAAATCAAAAAAAGACTGATATTCAGATGCATCGTCTCATACCCAAGTGGTGACCAGAAGGGGTGTGACCGGTAACAATGTGGTAATTGTGAAGCAGGCAGTACCCCACACCACTGTTGAGTAACAACAATTCTCTGTTACTCAACAAAACGGATAATCCCGTAATTGGTATGGCCACTTTACCATGTTGTTTAACCCTGTCAACATCTTATATATCATTAGTAAGCCACTTATCTGACCCTGTAGGACTCGACTTCACTAATCATTCGAGGCCTGTCATGTCACCATACATCAGTTATAGACTATTGTTCCATCAGTATTATATGTCAATCTCACATAATTCATCCGGTTTTGACAACGCCCCTTTTTCAGCCCTTCGACCGGCGTGGCAACCGGATCGGCGGGGCCAATAGACGAACAACTCCTTGATCTCACAAAAAACACGCGCACAATATAAATGGACTTACCAATTTACCACTGATTTCGTACTCTGCAGTCAGCGTTTGCCATAAGTCCAATAAATTCCTCGTCATTAGCCAGATATTATTTTCATCATTAAGTGCATCGGCCGGCGATGGTTATCTTTTATCATTCTCGCCTCTTTTTGACCATCCCTTTACCTCTGTAAGATGGTATCGTGCTTTGTCCAGGTGTTGAGTGTTTTTTGTTTGAAGGATTGATATTAATCCTTTGCTACCAATAGCAACCAGTTAAAAGCGAATGAGGAGTTGGTGTTATGTCAGAGGTGAAAACCTATCCCGTATCTGCTGCGACAGCAGCAAGCGCCCATCTTACTGATGCCCAGTATCAAAAGATGTATCAACAGTCGATTGATGATCCCGAAGGTTTCTGGGCTCAACAAGCCGATGAATTTGTGACCTGGTCTCGCCGATGGAATAAGGTTATGGATGTAGATTTTCACCAGGCAAAGATAACCTGGTTCGATGGCGCGACACTGAATGCCTCTTCAAACTGCCTTGATCGCCATCTGGAGACCAGAGGTGACCAGGTGGCTATCATTTGGGAGGGTGATGATCCTTCGATAGATAGAAAAATCACCTATCGCGAGCTTCATGCTGAAGTCTGTCAGTTTGCGAACTCGCTTAAATCACGGGGTGTTGCCAAGGGGGACCGGGTCTCCATCTATATGCCGATGATTCCAGAGGCTGCTGTAGCAATGCTGGCATGTGCCCGTATCGGTGCAGTCCACTCTGTAGTATTTGGCGGTTTCTCCCCCGAATCACTCAAAGACCGGATTCTGGACTCTGATTGCCGGGTTGTTATCACCGCTGACATGGGCCCGCGGGGAGGCAAAAATGTGGCATTGAAAGATAATGTGGACAGCGCTCTTGAGAGTTGCCCTGATGTCCATACGGTTGTCGTGGTCCAGCATGCCAAAGAGGAGGTGGCCTGGCATGATCAGAGGGATGTCTGGTACCACCAGTTGATGGCAGAGGCGTCAACCGATTGCCCGGCAGAAGAGATGAGTGCAGAAGATCCGCTCTTTATCCTCTATACATCAGGTTCAACCGGCAAGCCCAAGGGTGTATTGCATACGACAGGGGGATACCAGCTCTACACGGCAATGACCCACAAATATGTCTTTGACTATCATGAAGGTGATATCTACTGGTGTACCGCAGATGTGGGCTGGATCACGGGCCACTCCTATATCATCTATGGACCACTTGCCAATGGCGCCACCACACTGATGTTTGAAGGGATTCCCACCTGGCCTGATGCCAGTCGATTCTGGCAGGTGGTCGATAAACATCAGGTTAACATTTTCTATACTGCACCCACCGCAATCCGGGCATTGATGGCTCAGGGCGATGAGATGGTGAGTAAGACCAGTCGTTCCAGTATTCGATTGCTGGGTACGGTAGGAGAACCGATTAATCCAGAAGCCTGGGAGTGGTACTACAGGGTTGTAGGGGATGAGCGATCTCCTGTGGTTGATACCTGGTGGCAGACTGAAACCGGCGGCATACTGATTACTCCGCTACCCGGTGCAACAGACCTCAAACCGGGTTCTGCAACACTGCCCTTCTTTGGGATAAAGCCTGCATTGGTTGATGAGCAGGGTGACATTATCGAGGGCGCCGCATCGGGTAATCTGGTGATTACTCAGAGCTGGCCGGGACAGATGAGAACAGTCTATGGAGACCATGAGCGGTTCTTTGAGACCTATTTCCAGATGTACCCGGGCTACTACTTTACCGGTGATGGAGCTCGTAGGGATGAGGACGGCTACTACTGGATTACAGGCCGGGTTGATGATGTGATCAATGTTTCAGGCCATCGAATGGGTACTGCAGAGGTGGAGAGCGCACTGGTACTGCACCCCTCTGTTGCCGAGGCGGCTGTTGTCGGCTACCCCCATGATATTAAAGGGCAGGGTATCTATGCCTATGTGACTTTGATCAAAGATATTGAACCCTCTGATGAACTCCGCCAGGAGCTTCTACAGTTGGTTCGAAAAGAGATAGGACCGATTGCAACCCCAGATGTAATCCAATGGGCGCCTGGACTTCCCAAAACACGATCTGGAAAAATCATGCGACGTATTCTAAGAAAGATTGCCGAAAATGAGCTCGATAATCTGGGTGATACTTCAACTCTGGCAGATCCCTCTGTGGTCGATCATCTGATCGAGAACCGAGGAAGGTAGTCCGGATTTTATACTGACTCCATGTTCATTGATGGGGTTTAGTAGCGCTCCCCCTCCTGATCTTCCAGGAGGGGGCTCTTGTCCCACCATCTCTTGATCTGAGGGCCGTTCCATCCTGCCGTTAATCGACTGGATGGAGAACACCCTCTCTGCTTTGCTGATCTCCTCACTTAGCATCAGGTGGATAGGGGTAATAACATCTGGTGCGGATTACTGGGATGCTGCTCGAAAGTAGAGATAAAGTATGTAGAAAAAAACTATATAAAAAGTATTGACAATATAGATAAAACAAATATAGGATGTTTCTGCCTAGATAGTAGTTCTATAAGGGGGAGCAGGGATGAAAGAGTTCTATCAACCGACAACCGGAGTTGATACCGACAGATTGAGGCTTCGGCTCATCAGGGCTTGGCAGCAGTTTCGTTTCTCAGCAAAAGGTGCAGACCAGGATTACTGGTATCGACGTTGTATGGAATTGCGCAGCGCCCTTGAAGAGGCCAACTCAGGACATACACATCCAACTGTTTCGCCAGAATAAGAGAGATTCGGCCAGTATAACCGAGTTAATACGGAGGGTTAAAGTGATCAGAATAAAACCTGATAAGTGGGGGGGATGCCTTCTCTTGTTGTCGATTGCAGCAGCTGTGCTCCTCAGTGGTTGCCGTGAGGGAGAGGAGACAAATACGTCAGGTGGCGCCGGAACTCCTCCAATCATGTCAGAGGAATCGGAAGAATCAGAGGAATCAGAGGAATCAGAAGGTTCAGAAGGATCAGAGGGTTCTGGTGGTTCATCATCGACCACAACCTATAGTGGCACAGTAGTTGGAGAGCTGACCATCAATCCCTACAATATCGTTCTGAATGATGATTTTCCAATCCGCTTTGATATCTCTTCGAATGATCAGGTTACGGTCTATGTGGATGATCTCTCACCGGTTACTGTGCCACTACAGGGTTCTGGCTTCAGTTATACTGTTACCCGGTCCTTTACCGGGTTAGGTGCAGCGACCTGCAGCTCGACAGTGAGCGGGAGTGGAACCCTGAGCAGTGACCAGATAGTGGGCAGCTTGAGTGGCAGCCCCACTTGTTCAGATGGCCTTAGCGGTACAGTATCAGGCAGCTACACTGCCTCCAGGTCATAGAGTGTACTCCAGCAGGGTTGAGTTCTCGTTGTAGTATGGTTGTTCCATCATCCAAGAGCTTTAATCCAGTCACCTGGGTCGCTTCACGCCCCCCTTTCGGCAGCCTCTATGCGCTCGCCAAGCATCTTGAAGTGACCTATCCGAGTGCGCTCTCTTGGGTAAAGAACAGGGCATTTCCAGCAAAACGAGTTGCTGAAATTGTTGAGCTGACGGGATGTGCACCCTACATCCTCTCTCCCAATACCCACCCTCAGTGGATGTTTGAGAAACAGATATATACTGAGCCATCAAGAAAGGAGTTGAATGCTTTTTCCAAACTGCAAAGCGAGGCAAAAAAAGGGAGGGCCAACGATTTGCAGGAACTCAAGCGTCTGTTAAAGAAATACGGTCCTGAACTTTCAGAAAAATAGAGGTCCCCCTTCCTGAGTGCAAATCTCTTGCGGACGCTGGCCGAGGAATTGTCCCATCCTTATCTGAATCGGTATGATCTGGACATATTTTGGTCAAGAGCAATTATCCTGATGACGTTATTGATGACCGCATTCATGATAGGTTTTCTCGGTTCAATCCACTGTGTTGGGATGTGTGGCGGAATTGTTGGTCTTTTGGGAACTGGTATCCAAGAAAGAGGAGGCAGATCACTCTACCGTCATCTTCCCATGTGGATCGGCTATAACTGTGGGCGGTTGCTCAGCTATACCCTTGCAGGGGGTCTTGCCGGTGTACTTGGGGTTTTTGCCCTCTCCCTCTTTACTCCTCATCGCGCCCAAACTCTGGGGCTTATGTTTGCAGGTAGTTTTATGGTGTTACTGGGCCTCTACCTTACTGGGTGGTGGAGTGGAATTCAGTGGCTTGAACGAATCGGAGGAGAGGTCTGGAAATTAATTGAACCTTTGGGAAGACGTTATATTCGGCCTCAAAAAGCGGGTCAGGCTGTTGTTCTTGGAATGGTATGGGGTTGGCTGCCGTGTGGCCTGGTCTATTCTGCACTGGCATTATCATTGTCAGCCGGATCGATTGTTGGAGGGGCTCTGGTGATGGTTGCATTTGGGGTGGGCACCTTGCCGATGCTGTTAGCCATGGGGGTATCGGCAGACCGGTTGTTGGTTGTTCAGCAAAATAGCCGTTTTCGGTTACTTGCTGGTGTGCTTGTTATCTCTATGGGCCTTCTGACCATTTTTGGATTGATTCATCCCATTCATCCCGGTTCTATCGCTACGGTTCACTCCCATTAAACAAAAGAAAGTCGATCCCCCCTTAAGATTTAATATTCCTTAATAGTGAGGAGGTGGGGGTTCACTTTGGGCGGACGAATAATCTGATGACAAGAGTGCTTTAATTCTCTCTTGAGTGTGACGGAGTTGCTCTTGCAAATCTATCATCTCCAATTGGAGATCGGCGACAACTTTATTGAGAGTCTGTATATGGTCTTCCTGAAAGGAAATACGGGATTCAAGGTCTGCTATATGTTGTTCTGACATTTTTATGGGTATCTTGATGGTTAAGCGTTATCACTGATTGATTCGAGTTCTTCCCAGCGCGAATAGGCCAGATTGAGTTTATCATCGACTTCAGCAAGTCGGGAGGTGGCTTCAGAAACCTTGTTGTCAGAGTGTTGATAAAACTCAGGGTCAGCCAGGCGCTCCTGCAGAAGAGATTGCTCATTCTCAAGTTCATTAATATGGCCGGGGAGTGCATCAAGCTCCCTTTGATCTATGTAACTGAGTTTCTTTGAGGGTTGCTTTAATCGTGGCCTGGAGTGTTTTGGAGAGCTTGATTGCGGTTTACCGATGGGAGGTAGAGCCGGTCGCTGCCGGATCCAGTCCTCATAACCCCCAACATACTCATTTACTTTTTCGGGCTGATCGAAAACCAGGGTGCTGGTAACGGTATTGTCAAGAAAACGCCTGTCATGGCTAACCAGAAGCAGGGTGCCACGATAATCAAGAATGAGTTCTTCAAGCAATTCCAGTGTTTCAATATCAAGATCATTGGTGGGCTCGTCAAGGACCAGTGCATTGGCAGGTCGGGCAAATAACATCGCCAACAATAAGCGGTTGCGCTCCCCCCCAGAGAGAGAGCTCACAGGACTTCTTGCTCGTTGTGGAGTGAAAAGGAAATCCTGAAGGTAGCTGATGACATGCCTGGTTTTCCCATTGATAGTGACATGGTCAATCCCGCGGCCGATGTTCTCCTGAACTGTTTTTTCCTCATCAAGCTGAGTGCGAAGTTGGTCAAAATAGGCGAGTTCAATGTTGGCGCCCGTCCGGACTTTTCCGGACGTAGGAGGAAACGCACCTGTAAGGACGCCAAGCAGAGTTGATTTACCAATACCATTTGGACCAATAATCCCTACGCGGTCACCACGCTGGATGAGAATCGACATCTCTTTGAATATGACGTTATCTCCCCAGGCATACCCGCTATTGAGACATTCAACAAAGAGACGACTGTGCTGGTTGCCCTCCTGCAGCTGCATTTTTGCACTGCCCGGCCGGTCTCGTCGTAAACGACGCTGGTCTCTAAGTTCAAACAGTTTATTCACTCGACCCTGGTTACGTTTGCGTCTGGCCTGGACGCCTTTCCTAATCCAAACCTCCTCTTCGGCCAGTTTTTTATCAAAGCGTGCCTGAGCCTGCTCTTCGGCCTTGAAAAGCGCTTCTCGTCGTCTTAAGTAGTTATTAAAATCACCTGGCCAGTCAGTGAGCTTGCCGCGGTCAAGATGGAGAATTCGAGTGGCTATTTTTTCTGCAAGAGTACGGTCATGGGTTATAAAGAGAACTGTTCCGCGAAAATCGACCAGAAAATCCTGAAGCCATTCAATCGAGTCGATATCGAGATGATTTGTGGGCTCATCGAGAAGAANAAGGTCCGGCTCCACCACGAGTGCCCGGGCAAGGAGGGCGCGTCGTTTCATTCCACCAGAGAGTTCTGAAAATTGGCCCTCAACATCGAGGCTGAAGCGTGAGGCCACTTTCTCAATTCTATGGTCAATAACCCAGCCATCGTGACTGTCGAGTTCATGCTGAGCTTTTATCAGGGCATTACTGTCGAGAGGAGTGCTGCTTGAGATGACCCGGTGATAGCGGGAGAGCAGTTTTCCAATAGGGCCTAATCCGCCAGCGATAACATCATAGACAGAGTCATTCAGGTCACTGGGTATCTCCTGTTCAAGCGAGGTGAGCTTAAGGTTGTCGCTGTACTCAATCGTGCCGTCATCGGGTGTGATTTGTTGAGCAAGAATCTTGAGCAGTGTGGATTTTCCACAGCCATTTCTTCCCACCAGGCAGGTGCACTCACCTTGCTCGATTGTGAGGTTAACACCGACCAGGAGAGCATGATCCCCAAAGGCATGGTGTAGGTCATTTGCACGTAACAGAGGCATAGAAAAAATATTGCAAAAACAGAATGGGCGGACTATACCGCGCTCTTGATAGAGGATGAAGCAGTGCTGATTGAAATATCACCATAATTCCGACTCAGGCATAGCTGCTCAAGCGGGATCCAGGGAGGAAGAGTTAGCGGCTGGAAACCGAATTGCTTGATGCGATTTTCGAAATCAGAGTGTCGATACCACTGCTGTTGGCGATCGGGGAGTAGCTATTCCGATAGGTAATAATCAGACTGATGCCATCAATAGAGACGTCATAAATCTTCCACTTCTTTGATTTGTTCTGTTTCAGAGCATAACGGATTGAGAGTTTTTGGTTTTCACTAAGCAGGACATCAGTGGTTACCTGTATTCGGCCCTTGCTTTGTGATTTGGCGGGGTGATGGTGAATTTTTCCTCCCTCATAGTTAACCAGTGCAGTCCCATAGGTCCTGATCAGCAGGTTGCGAAATTCAGCAACAAATCGGTGTTGTTGTTGGAGGCTGGCCCGCTTCCAGTTCCTTCCAAGGACCAGTCGAGACATGCGCTCAAAATCGAAGTAAGGTGAGAGCACTTTCTCAATCTCAAGAGATAACTGATTTGGGTTCTTGTCTGGAGAAGCCTGGTTGCTGATGATGAGAGAAGTGACATCGGAAGTTGCTTTTTGTACCACCTCTTGTGGTGACAGATCAGCATAGGCAGAAGCACCTCCAAACAAAGATGACAAAAGGAGCGACAGCAAGAATTGACAGATGGGTTTGTTTTTGATCATTATTATATGATGTGCTGATTTAAATTTACTCTATTCTTGCAGTGAAAGAGGGCTATCCCAAGTGATGAAAGTGTAGATAAAGTGGTAATTGAATGATGTGATGTTAATCACACTCATTGGGCCATTGATGGCCATTGTGTGATCAGCTGCCAGCTTAGCTGGAGAGAGGGTTTACTTTTCTTCGATGGGGAGCGCTGGTTTGTTCGTCCGAACTCTGTTTGTCAGTGAGGGTGTGAAAGGGAGCTTGCTGAAGATCTGTCGCACTTTTTGACGCCATCACGTGTTTGTAATTGGTGGTATTGTATCTGGAATCTCCCAGTCTCAATATGTGGGATTTATTAAAGGTTCTTGTAAGAGCCATTCTCGCTTTTGCCGATAATGGAGGGGATATGAAAGGTTTTGGGCTGTTGCTGGTGCTTATCGCGCTTGCTGTTGGGGGATATCTGGTGGTTAAGGAGTACCAACCCGGTTCTGCAGGCGGGGCAAGCAAGATCAATTCAATTAAAAGAGCCGGGGATGCCGCCGAGCAGGCTCGCCAGGCCACTCAGAAAATGGACAAGGCCGTGCAGCAGGCGACAGGGGGCAGCCAGTAACTCATTTTCTCTCTTGACTGTTCTCTTAATGTTCTCTACTCTTGAGTGAGAACATTAGGAGAACATATTAATGACCATTCTTACCCGGGCTCAGCGCCGCACCCTTGATTTTCTCTCCCGTTTTATTGGTGAACGGGGAGAAGCTCCTCTTCTTGATGAGATCGCCAGAGGCATCGGAATCCACTCCCGGGGGGTCGTCCATCGCTACCTGAAAGCCCTTGAAGAGGCGGGGTTGATTCGTATTCACCCCCGGCGCCATCGGGGTATTGAACTGATGGGGGGCAGGGAGAGTTCTCTGGC
>JGI12074J13106_1000138_pt1 | contig 8379 bp, 8 predicted proteins | sample DeeseametaMP2097_FD_13106 | JGI IMG/M metagenome (IMG submission 13106)
ACTGGTAGTTTCCAAAAAACGAATAAACCAAATACTACTAATATCAAAGAAAAAACTGACGACACAACAGGTCTTCGGATACTGAGGTCGGTTAAAAACATGATTTATTTAATTATGGGTTTTATTTTAGCTCTAGGCCTGACTTTCGCAAGTCCTTCAGCCACCACTTTGTCTCCAGCAATTAGCTTTGAAAGAACTTCGATATTACCGTTATGTCGAATGCCTGTGTTTATCTCTAATTTATTTACGGTATTATTTTCTAATACCTTGTAAACAAATTTTTTTACGCCTTGATTGATAATGCTTGTATCTGGAACACTTAATGAACTTCTTTCATTATATTTAATTTCAATTTCTAGCAGAGAGCCAGGAATCAGTTCAGAATTTTCATTTGTTATTTTTACTCTTGCTAATATGCTTCTAGTTTTTGCGTCAATACGGCTCGCAACCGATTCAATTTTTCCTGTATAGGTTTTATTTTTATAGGCAGCAAATTTTGCTTTGATAGGCAATCCTTTTTTTAGGATACCTGCATAAATTTCTGGGATCTTTAAATCAGAAAAAATTTCTGATGAATCATCGAGAGTTAAAATCAATGAATTCTCAGAGCCTAGAGTGCTTTCTGAGATACCTCTTTTTCCCAATATTCCAGAAAAAGGTGCAGTAATGCTTCCAGTTTTAAGTTTGGCAATTATATCTCCTTTTTTTACTTTTTGACTAAAGTTTATAGGTTCCAGCAGTTCGTTTTTTTTTATTCTGAAAGAAATTGTTTTATTAGGTAACGCTGTGCCATAAGTTTCTATTTTTTGATGAAAATTTTTATTTTCTACTACAACAACAATTACTGCGGGTGGCAGTCTTTTTCCAAATTTTTTTTGGAAGTGTAATTTCATCATGTGACGTCCAGCAATCACAACCGCTATGATTACAAAGAATGTAATGATGATTGCGCTTATTTTTGTTGATTTCTTCATTTATCTAATTTTACCGTATTCGCTCCACGATCCATCATAAATTATAGGTGAATAATTATCATTTATTAAACGAAATGCCAAAGCTAATACTGAAGCAGTAATTCCTGAGCCGCATGTAAATACAGTATCTTTTGATCCATCTAATCTAATTTTTTCAAAAATTTTAATCAAATTTTCTTTACTTTTAAAAGTGCCATTTGTTTTATTAAGACATTCAGCAAACGGAAGATTTTTTGAGTTTTTTATGTGACCACTTTTCAAATTTGATCTGGGCTCAGGTTCTAATCCTTCGAAACGTCCTTTACTTCTTGCGTCTATGACTTCAAATTTTCTGTTACTAATATCCTCATGTATATCCTTCATATTTTTAACTAAATGTTTTTGTTTATTTACAATGTATTTACTTTTTTTGATTGGCTCAATTGTCTTTAAAACAATTTTACTTTCCAATTTCCATTTTTTTAATCCGCCATTAAGGACTGCTAGTTTTTTTAGATCGTGTCCAAAATAAGCAAAAGTAAACCAACATCTGCAGGCCGAAAAAACATCAGAATTATCATAAAAGACAATTTTGTCTTCGTTATTTATACCAAAATTGGAAGCAATTTTTTGAAAGTAGGAAGATTTTGGAAGCATGTGCGGCAAATCAGTATTTGGTTCTGAATTTTTATCTAGGTCAAAAAAAATGGCTCCCGGGATATGTTCTTCCAAATATTCTCTATAACCATTTCTTTTTGTTGATGGCATGTGCCATGAACAATCTATAATTTTTATTTTGCCTAAATTTTCATTAAGCCATTGAGTAGAAACTAATGTCATTATTGTTTTTTTTTATTAAAATATTTTTGATGATATTCTTCCGCTTTACAATAGTTTTTTATTTTTGATATTTTTGTAACTACCCTTCCATCCAATTTATTATTAATTTCATTCAAAACTTTTTTAGCAATTTCTTTTTCTTCATCAGTACCATAAAATATTTCTGAACGATATTGGTGTCCAACATTTGGTCCTTGACGATTTGGTGTAGTCGGATTATGAAATTTAAAGAATAATCTAACTAATTCTTCGTAAGAAAGTATATTTGGATCAAACTCAACTTTTACAACTTCTACATGTTCCGTACCTCCACTGCAAACTTGTTCATAACTTACTGTTGGATTTTTGCCTCCACAATATCCGCATTCAGTAGAGATTATACCAGAGATTTCCTCATATTTTGTTTCGTTCCAAAAACAGCCAATACCCCCTATAAATTTTTGCATAATATTTTTTAATTTAGTGATAAATATAAATGAAAATACCAAAATGATCAAAAATCAAAATCACCTAGGTGGAGTCTGTATGATCTTAAGTGTTTTATTTTTTTCACTTATGGATGTTTTAATAAAAGTAACCAACGAATACGATGTGGGACAGGTTATGTTTTTTAGAGCTCTGTTTGGTCTTATTCCAATTTTTTTTTTAATACCTAAAAAACGACTTAAAAATTTTTACAAAACAAAATACACAAGTTTACACTTTTATCGTTCTTTCATTGGGGCCGTCGCTATGTGTTCTATTTTTATAGGGCTTAGAAATTTAGAACTTGCAGAAGTTACTTCTATGGCGTTTTCTGGTCCAATTTGGGTAGTCATATTTTCGATTCTGTTTTTAGGTGAAAAAATAAGAGCGAAACGCTGGATCGCAGTCGGTCTTGGCTTTATAGGAGTTCTCGTAATTTCAAAACCAGGATTTGACAATTTAAACTACTTTTATATTTATCCGATAATATTTACTTTAGGTTTTGCTGCTGTATCCATACTTATTCGCAAGTTGACCCTTGCTGGCGAACCTGTTTATTTGATTGCTTTTTATTTTAGTATTTGTTCCGCTGTTTTTGGGCTTTTCACTTTTCCATTTGGAGCTTGGGTAATGCCTTCAAGCTCTGATTTGGGTTTATTAATTTTAATAGGACTTTTCGGAAGTATAGCGAATTTACTACTTACGGTGGCATATCAAAAAGCGGAAGTTTCGCTCACAACACCTTTAAAATATTTATCACTTGTCTTTGCGATCATTTTTGGCTTTTATCTGTTTAACGAAACACCAACTATTTACACTTTATCTGGAGCTGGGTTGATCGTCATTTCTTCTGCTATAATATTTGTTAGAGAACACCAATTAAAGAAAACTATTTCTACTTTACCTAGACGAATATGAAATATCCTCCAGTTTATTGGAAAAAAGCAAAGAAAATATTATCTAAAAGAGATCCTGTATTACGAGGGATAATAAAAAAATATAATAAAGATTTTTTATCCACCAGAAATAATCCTTTTTATTCTTTATGTCGAACAGTTGTTGGACAACAAATAAGCACCAAAGCCGCAGACTCAATTTGGTTAAAATTTGAAAAAAAATGTAAAAAACGTATTACTCCCAACATAGTAATAAAAATTCCCTCTCGTAAATTAAAAAGCGCAGGTTTGTCTCGTCAAAAAATTAGTTATTTAAAAAATATTGCCAAAGCTTTTAAAAATAAATCTTTTGATGTTAGAAAGCTTAAGAAAATGAATGATGATGAGGCTATAAACTATATTACTAAATTAAAAGGGTTAGGTGTTTGGTCGAGTCAGATGCTAATGATTTTTAACCTAAATAGACCAGATGTATTTCCAGTTAAGGATATCGGTTTGCTTCGAGCAATTTCTAAAAATTACAGGAAAACCTCCTATCCTCCTAGTAAAAAATTCTTAGAAAAAATTTCTAAACTACATGCTGGTTATCGGAGCGTATTTACTTGGTACATGTGGAGATCAATTGATCCAACAGATGTTAAGTATTAAAAATCTTTATTTTTTAATTTTTCCAAACGTAAGATAGCAATTTGTTTTACCTGTTTTACTGCTTCAGCAAATTCTGTTTCTAGATTAGAAGAAATTCGTTTTCTAAAACTTTCTAAGATTTCGTTTTTATTTTTTTTTTTTACAGCCAAAATAAAAGGAAAATTAAATTTTTTTTTATATACATCATTCAATTTTTCAAATTCGTTATATTCTTCTTCTGAGCACGAATCTAAGCCTACACTCTGCTGTTCTTTTTTGCTGTCAGGTGTTAAAGAAGAAATTTTGGTTTTATCAGCAAGATCTGGATGTGAACACAAAATTTTTAACTTTTGTTCTCTTGTAGTATTATCAAAAATATCAAGTATTTTTTGAGATAAGCTATCAAAATCACTAAAACTGGAGCCCTTTTTTTTATATAATTCTTCTGCTATGAATTTAGAACTTTCAAAAATATTAGCAAAAAATTTGATAAAGTTGCTTTTTGGCAATTTATTAATTTTATTGATCATGCTTATTTAGTTTATATAATATCTTATGACAAAATTAACTACTCATTGCCTTGATACTTTTTCCGGTAAGCCCGCCAAAGGTGTTAAAGTAGATGTATATTCAGTTTCAGGCAAAAGAGAAAAGCTTAACTCTGTCATACTAAATAGTGTTGGACGATCGGACAAACCCTTAATTGAAGGAACTAATTTTATAGAAGGAAAATATGAACTTGTTTTCTTTGTGGGAGATTATTTTAAAAAAATAACCGATTTACCCTCGACACCTTTTTTAAACGAAATTGTAATCAAATTTGGAGTGTCCGATCCTAAAGAACATTATCATGTACCTTTACTTGTCACCCCTTGGAGTTATTCAACTTATCGAGGAAGCTAATGATTTCCAATAACGTTGAGTTTGTTTATCAAAATCGAATTTTTAAAATTAGAAATCCCAACACAAATGAAACTTTACTAAATTATATCAGAACAAAATTAAAAAGAACCGGAACCAAAGAGGGTTGCGCCGAGGGAGGTTGTGGAGCTTGTACGGTTGTATTAGGTGAATTAAAAAATAGTGAAATAAAATACAAAGCGATAAATTCTTGTATCACGCTTCTCCCAACTTTGCAGGGAAAACAACTTATACTTGTTGAAGATTTAATTTCGAAAGACGGTTTGCTGCATCCTGTACAAAAAGCCATGGTTAATTACCATGGGTCTCAATGCGGTTTCTGCACACCAGGTTTTGTTATGTCGTTATTTTCAATGTTCAAAAAATATTCTAAATTTGAAGATAATGTAATTAAGGATTCTATAGCTGGAAATCTTTGTAGGTGCACTGGTTATCAACCAATAATAAAGGCTGCAAAAAGTCTAAAAAATAAAAATAAGATTGATCATTTTACTAAAAATAAAAAAAAGATAATTAATTTATTAAAAAAAATAAATAATAGAAGCATTGTGATTTATAACAAAGGCAAGAGATATTTTGCTCCTCAATATGTCCATGAATTAAAAAAAATCCTTAAAAAAAATATTGATACAAATTTCCTTAGCGGTGGAACTGATTTATCATTAAGTGTTACCAAAGAAAGAAAAGATATTAGCTCTATTATTTATATGAATTCAATTAGTGAACTAAACTATATAAAAAATAATAATAAATACATTGAGGTTGGTGCCTCGACTCCTTTAATTGAACTTGAATCTTATATTAAAAAATATTATTCAGATTTTACAAAAATTCTTAAACGCTATGGATCACCGCAGATACGTAATGTTGCAACTATGGCTGGTAACATTGCCACAGCGTCTCCAATAGGTGATTGTTTGCCTTTATTATTATCACTGAATGCAAAAGTAGTTTTACAGGATTTAAAAAAAACTAAAATTTTATTTCTTGATAATTTTTTTACAAGTTATCGCAAAACTAAGTTGAAGAGAGGGCAATTCATTCATTCTATTAGGATACCTTTGTTTGAAAATAATATTTTTAAAGCATACAAAGTATCAAAACGGTTTGATGATGATATTTCGTCAGTTTGCGCGGCATTTAATTTAGAAATAGTAAAAAATAAAATTCAAAATGTAAGGATTGCATATGGAGGTATGGCAGCAATACCTAAAAGAGCAATTCATTGTGAAAAAGTACTATTAAACTCTCTCATTACAGAGGAAATTATTCATAAAGCAAAAAAAGCTTTAGAAAAAGATTTTAAACCAATCAGCGATATGCGTGCTGGTAAATTATATCGTATGGAAATTGCAAAAAATTTAATTGAAAAATGTTGTGTTGAAATTAAACAAAAAAAACTAATAGGGGTATATTTTTAAAATGAAACAAGAAACTTTTATTAATGAAAGAAGACCCCATGAAAGTGGTACAAAACATGTTAGCGGCAAAGCTTATTACACTGATGATATTTCGGAGCCACCAGGTACTTTATGCGGTGCTATTGGATGGAGCAAAAAAGCTAACGCAATAATTAAAAAAATAAATCTTGATGAAGTGATTAAGAGTGAAGGCGTCGCAACTGTTGTGGTCGCAGATGATATAGTTGGAAGAAATGATGTTGGTCCAGTGTATGATGGTGATCCAATTTTTCCAAAAAAAGCTGAGTATTACGGGCAACCACTTTACGCTGTTGCTGCAACAACAACAGAACTCGCAAGGAAGGCGGCCTTAAAGGCGAAAATTAGTTATGAAACGCTTAAACCAATTATTACTATTAAAGAAGCATTAAAGAAAAAATCTTTTGTTTTGAAAGGAAAAATAATCAAAAAAGGTGAAGCACTTAAAGCAATCGAAAATTCAGCGCATCGCTTAAAAGGCAATTTTACAACTGGAAGTCAAGANCACTTTGCTCTTGAAGGTCAANNAGCTTTTGTCATTCCTCAGGAAGATAATGATTTTAAAGTATTTTCTAAAACACAACACCCAAGNGAGACCCAACAAATCATAGCAAAAATGCTCAATCAAAAAAGCAATACAATTACTGTTGAAACTAGGAGACTAGGTGGCTCATTTGGTGGAACCGAGACTCAATCTTTTATATTTGCAGCAATTTGTACTTTGCTTGCAAAAAAAACTAAACGTGCAGTTAAACTTAGAATGGATCGCGATGATGATATTATTATAACAGGCAAAAGACATGATTTTTATTCAGAATATGAAGTAGGGTTTGATGAGTTGGGTGTTATTAAAGGTCTAAGACTAAAACTTGCATCAAGATGTGGAATATCACCTGATCTATCCGAAGCAATTAATGATAGAGCTTTGTTACATATTGACAATGCCTATTATCTTGAAAATGTATTAGTAGAAAATTATCTTTGTAAAACTAATACAGCATCGAACACAGCTTTTCGAGGCTTTGGAGGCAACCAAGGCATGATGGCTATCGAAAACATTATTGATCATATTTCTATTTCACTTAAAAAAGACCCTGCTGAAATAAGACGAAGAAACTTTTATCAAAAGAAGAAAAAAAATATAACTCATTATAATATGAAGATTGAAGACAATGTTATACAAGAAATTTTTAACCAGCTTATAAAATCTTCAAATTATAAAAGTAGGCAGTTAAGCATAAAAAAATTTAATTCAGAAAGCAAATATATTAAAAAGGGTATCGCATTAACTCCAGTAAAATTTGGTATCAGTTTTACTACCTGGCATTTAAATCAAGCTGGTGCTCTAGTACATATTTATTGCAATGATGGAACTGTTGAAGTTAACACAGGAGCAATAGAAATGGGACAAGGTACGTACACCAAAATTGCACAATTAGCAGCACATGCATTTGGTATACCTTTTAACAAAATTAAAGTTTCAGCTACACGTACAGATAAAGTACCTAATACATCGGGTTCAGCGGCGAGCTCAACTACAGACTTAAATGGGGCAGCCGCTCTTAATGCAATTTCTAAAATAAAAATGAACTTAGCTACATATGTAAAACGTAAATACAAAATTAAAAATAGTGAAGGAATTTATGAAAATGGAATGGTTAAATTTAAAGGCAAATCTTTTAAATTCAATAAACTTATTAAAGAAGCCTATCTAAATAGAGTTTCTTTATCGTCTTCAGGTTTTTACGCTACACCAAAAATACATTTTGATAGGAAAACTTTTAAAGGAAGACCATTTCTTTATTTTTGCTACAGTGCAGCTGTTACTGAGGTGATGATTGATACATTAACGGGAGAAAATAAAATATTACGTGCTGATATATTACATGATGCTGGTAAAGCCATTAACCCAGCCATTGAAATGGGACAGATTGAGGGGGGCTATGTTCAGGGCACAGGTTGGTTAGGATGTGAAGAAGTTAATTGGAAATCCAATGGCCAAATTACTACTCATTCACCTTCAACTTATAAAATTCCTGCAGTGAGTGATATGCCAGAACAATTTAATGCAGAAATTTTCAAAAAAGGAAAAAATATTGAAAATGTGATAAATAAATCAAAAACAACGGGTGAACCACCTCTCATGAATTCAATGAGTTATTTTTTTGCAATTAAAAATGCCATAGCTTCCATGAGAAATTATACTTTGAATCCTAATCTTGATGCTCCCGCAACACC
>JGI12074J13106_1000148_pt1 | contig 8074 bp, 8 predicted proteins | sample DeeseametaMP2097_FD_13106 | JGI IMG/M metagenome (IMG submission 13106)
CGTTGTGTTGGCTATCGTCAGGCCTGGCAACATCTTGACGGAGAATTTGACAAACAGACAATGATTGATAAATCTACTGCAGCTACTAGACAACTATGTAAAAGACAATGCACATGGCTAAGAAATGAAAATGATGCACTTATTCTTAAGAAATCGAATATCGATAAAGTGGTTAATTTTCTTCAAGAACGTGGCGCTTAAATATATCACCGCGTTCGTTAAAATCTACAAACATGTCAAAACTTGCACAGCCAGGTGAAAGCAATATTGCACCTTCTTTGGCTATCTCTTTTGATGAGATGACAGCCTGTTTCATTGTTTCAACAATACTTACAGGACAGCTATTAATCTGCTGAGAAAAAAACATTGCAGATTCTCCTATCAAAATGATGGCATCAATCTTTTCACTTATTAACTGAAAAAGTTTTGAGTAGTCTTCTTTTTTAGCAATCCCACCAGCAATTAAAACTATCGATTTATATCTATCTGAAAGAGCCTCAATAGCTGTTATAGTTGAAATAGCACTAGTGGATTTTGAGTCATTATAGTAATCCACCCCATTAAGATTTGTAACCCACTCCAATCTGTGTGGTAAACCTGTAAAGGACTTTGCGACTTGTATCATTTCCTGTACCGATAGCCCCGCTTGTTGACCAAGCGTTAAGGCTGCAAGCACATTCTCAACATTGTGTCTCCCGAGTATCATCAAGTCATCACTCGTCATTAGGATATCTTTGCCCTGGTAGATTTTATAAACACCATCATCCTTCTTGGCATTAAAGTCACAACTCTGAGCAACCCCTTCAATCGCGTAGCAACTATCTCCCTTGATGCCTTGTACTAAGGATTCATCTAGGTTAATAACTGAATATTGACAGTATTGATAAAGGTTTAACTTAGAGGCAATGTAGACATCATAATTTGGGTATCTATCTAGATGGTCTGGAGTGATATTTGTTACTACCCCAGTTAATAAATTAAGGTTGTTTGTATAATCCAATTGATAACTAGACAGCTCAACAACATATAACTCTGCTTCATCACTCAAACTCTCCATAACTGGTTTGCCGATGTTGCCACAAATGACTGTATTCTTGCCGCTACCTATGGCCATTTCTCCCAATAGTTGAGTCACGGTAGATTTGCCATTAGAACCTGTAATTCCAATAATTGATGCCTTTGCATAGCGACCGAAAAGCTCAATATCACTGATGACTGGAATTTTTTGTAATCTTGCCCAGACGACAATTGCCTCGGTTTCTGCAATCCCTGGGCTAATAATTATTTCAGTAACGCTATCTAAAAGTGATTCTTTCCAGTCTCCTAAACGACAATCTGAGAGCAGATTTTCTTTTTTACATTTTCCATGCATTGGCGGTGACAAACGGGAATCCGCGATTCGATAAGCAATATTATTAGATGAAAAGAAACGAGCCACCGACAAGCCAGTTAGACCCATACCCAAAATAAGTTTCATGAAAACCTTGAATTTTCAGTCAATAATGACTATATTTTACACTTTAAATAAAACTTTACGATTATGCGTTCAAACGTTCAAACAACAACAAAAGCTATTGTTATCAATCGCACTCTAAGAAGTACTTACCAACTTCTTGCTGCAACACTTCTTTTTAGTGGATTGATGGCTTTCCTTTCAATGTCTCTTGAGTTACCATACTTTGGCATATGGATCACTCTGGGTGGTTATTTTGGGCTGTTATTTTTAGTCACAAAATTAAGAAACTCTGCATCCGGAATTCTAGCGGTTTTTGCCTTAACTGGCTTTATGGGCTTAACCCTAGGGCCAATCATTAGTGCCTATACTAGTTTCTTTTCAAATGGAGCTGAGTTGGTAACTATGGCAATGACAGGAACTGCTGCTATCTTTTTATCGCTTTCATTCTACGCAATATATTCACAGAAAGATTTTAGTTTCCTCTCTGGATTCTTAACTGCTGGAATTATTGTTGCCTTCTTAGCTGGTATTGCTGCCTACTTTTTCAATATCCCTACCCTGTCTTTAACGGTTTCTGCGGCCTTCATTTTGTTAATGAGCGGTCTGATACTTTTTGAGACAAGCAGTATTATCCGTGGCGGTGAAACTAACTATATTATGGCAACTGTGACGCTCTATATTTCTATCTATAACTTGTTCCTCAGTTTGCTACAAATATTGGGTGTCTTTTCTGGCGAGGACTAGTGATAGATAGCGACGGTTATCGCGCTAACATCGGCATTGTAATAGCAAACGAAAAGAAACAAATCCTGTTAGCAAAGCGATATAAACAGGACGCCTGGCAACTACCTCAGGGAGGTATAGATAAAGGTGAAACCGAGCTAGAAGCACTCTACAGAGAGCTTGATGAAGAGGTCGGACTTGCTTCTGATCAGGTTGAGTTAATTGCCAAAACCCCTAAATGGCTTCGCTACGACTTACCTATGGAGCATGTCAGACGAAGCCAGAAACCTTTATGTGTTGGGCAAAAACAGGTTTGGTTCTTACTTAAATTGTCATCAAACGATAGCGAAATATCTCTCAACTCCCATGCCAAAGTAGAGTTTGATGATTGGAAATGGGTTGATTACTGGGATCCGGTCGATAAAGTCATTAATTTCAAAAAAGATGTTTATGAAGATATGCTGAAAGCTTTAGCGCCTATCCTTTTTGAGAATGAACACACTATACCTGAGAAATTGTCACGGCCGTTTCACTTCAGTGCTATAAGGCTATAGTCAAGATAAGTGCCTTTTTATTAGCTCGACATGCGTCAATATATGCCTCTCAATGAGCCTAGTTGCACCATCTATATCCCTATTTAGAGCTAAATCAGTCAGCTCTGCGTGTTCTTTCTGATTAACATCACCTCTATTCGTTTTACTTACAATTTCTTTCAACCAAAGATTGCGGTAGCGAGTAGATTTCTCGTATAACGTATGTCTAATTTGAAACAGCCTAGGTGACATACAGCCTGACACCAGGGCTCCATGAAAAGCTAAATGACGACTCTGCCATTCATCGGCGTCAATCTGACTTGATGCATCAGACCTTGTTAAGCGATGAGAAGTGGCAAGCACATTTGCTTCCCAATAATCGTCACCTTTTTTGATAGCCATTTCAACACAAAGCATCTCTATTTTTGCTATAGCTTGATATATGTCCGCCAAGTCATCAATAGAAATATCGCTGACACAAAAACCTTTTTGATTATCCCAATTAACTAAATCTTTATCAATCAACTGAGATAAAGCTTCTCTTATAGAGCTTTTTCCAATCTGATAGAGCTCCGCTAGAGTTTCAATACTCAACTTCTCTCTGGGCAAATATTTACCCTTAATAATATCACTAGTTAAAGAGTTAAGCGTATCTGGAGCTGTATTTTGATTTGAGCTATTCACTGAATTTTTCAAATGTATTATTTAAGTTGGTTATATCTTTTTTAATACTGTTGCAATGCTTGATTATATTTTTATATGGTATACAAGTATTTGACCTGTATCAATTTCAGAACTTTCTTGACTTAGAATAACAACTAGAATAAAAAACATAAAAAATACGTGTAACCTTTATTTCTAAATAAACCCTGTCTAAAATTATATATGTATGACTTTGTTGTTATCGGTGGCGGAATAATTGGTGCTTCAACTGCATTGTCTCTCGTCACAACGTATCCTGAAAAACGCACCATATTAATAGAAAAAGAAAAATCCTTTGCTAGTCATCAGACTGGCCACAATAGCGGCGTCATTCATGCGGGTGTTTATTATCAACCTGGAAGTTTAAAGGCAAAATTTTGTCGAGAAGGTCTAGAGGAGACTATCAACTTTTGCGACCTTCACAATATACCTTACGAGAATTGTGGGAAATTATTGGTAGCCACTTCTGAAATCGAACTGGCACGGATGGATGTTTTGTTTGAAAGGTGTAAACAAAACAATATTGAGGTTGAACTTATAGATCAGGAACAACTCCGAAAAATCGAGCCCAATATTAATGGGATTGGAGCCATACTGGTTAAATCAACGAGTATAGTTAACTATCAAAGCGTTACAAAAAAAATGATCGAACAGTATGAAGCGCTGGGTGGGGAATACTTGCTCGATACTGAAGTAGTGAATCTTACTGAAAACTCTGACGCTATAGAAATCATAACTAATAATGAAACCTTAAAGTCAAGGTATTTAATTAGTTGCGCTGGATTGATGGCAGACAGAATTGCAAAAATGCTTAATTTAGAAATAAATTTTCGAATTGTGCCATTTCGTGGTGAATATTATAAATTATCAGAAAAACACAATACACTCGTTAAACACTTAATCTATCCTATACCCGATCCTGAGCTGCCTTTTCTTGGTATACACCTTACAAAGATGATTGACGGGTCGGTTACTGTCGGCCCAAACGCAGTACTAGGCTTTAAACGGGAGGGCTATGGCAAAATCAATTTCAGTCCAAGAGACACCCTTGAAATGCTAAGTTTTAAAGGTTTTTACAAAGTTATCAGGAATCATTTCAAATCTGGAATAACTGAAATGCTAAACTCAAAATACAAACGAGGCTACCTAAAGCAAGTGAATAAATATAGCCCATCAATTAAACTTAAAGATCTCCAACCATACCCTGCAGGAATCCGCGCTCAAGCGGTATTGGATGATGGCACCTTGGTACATGACTTCCTTTTTGTCGAGAGTGAGCGCTCTATCCATGTCTGCAATGCCCCCTCTCCTGCAGCGACCTCAGCAATGCCTATAGGTAAATATATTAGTGAAAAAGCGAGATCAACCTTTAATAAGCTAGGCTAGTTCAAGAAAAAACGCCGAACAGTCTCAGCAAAATGTTTTGACTCAACCAGTCCAGGATTATCATCAAGGCCATAGATTGCCTTGTCAACAACCTTTTGGGGTATATATCCGCCCTCATCTTCACTTCGAAAGTTCAACAGGTCTTTTGTAAAATCAACTAAGAATTCTGGATGAGCCTGTATAGTTAATACCTTGTCTTTGATGTAGAAACCTGCACACTCACAAAAATCAGATTGTGCATAAACAACGGCACCCTGAGGCGGCCTTATTACTTGGTCTTGGTGGCAAATATTTAAAGTGATTTGTTCTGCTAAATTAGTCATATAAGCGGATTTATTATCTATGCGATAGGTATGTAAACCTAAACCCCAGCCCTTTTGCGATTTCTCAACATCACCACCGAGCGCTTGGGCGATTATTTGATGACCAAAACATACACCTAATAGAGGCTTGCCAGCATCATAAATGTCATTAATTAATTGACTGAGACGTTCAATCCAGGCCAGCTCTTCGTATACACCATACTTAGATCCGGTAATAATCCAGCCATCACACTCAAGCTGGTTCTTGGGGAAATCTTCATCTAGAATTTCAAATGTTTTGAATTCAAATAGTTTCTCGTTGGAGTCAATTAGAGCTTCCAGCATTTCAGCGTAAGTACCATACTGCTGAGCCAATTCTTCATGATTTTTGCCAGTTTGTAGAATCCCTATTGTCTTCATATGGTTTTGGATTGACATCGCCTCAAGTAATCTAGAATTCTTACTTAGTATCGATTTTTTGCTTTGCACGAAGAACTAAATAGTCATGTGCAATGGTTGCTGCAGCGATAGCTGTTATTTCAGAATGATCGTAAGCAGGAGCCACTTCGACAACATCTGCACCGATAAAGTTAAGCCCTCCTAGTTCTCTTACAATAGACAATGCCTGCACTGATGTTAGACCGCCGGAGACAGGTGTACCAGTTCCTGGAGCATAGGCAGGGTCAAGGCAATCTATATCGAACGTTAGATAAGCGGGTCGATCTTTGACAACCTCAATTATTTTATTGACTACCTTATCGTTACCATGCTTATGAACCCAAGGGGCATCAAGAATTTTGACACCCTTTGTATTGCCATTATGTGTCCTTATGCCAACCTGAATTGAATGTTTAATATCGATTAAATCTTCTTTGATAGCTCTAGAAAACATAGTTCCGTGATCAAGCCTACCATCCTCATCTGGCCATGTATCGGTATGGGCATCAAAATGAACAAGCGCTATAGGACCATATTTTTGGGCATGCGCTCTAAGCAAAGGATAAGTTACAAAGTGATCCCCTCCAAAGGTGAGCATTTCCACTCCAGCATCAATAATCTTTGATGCATGCGCTTCAATCTGGGAGGCAACTTTATCATGCAGGCCATAGTCTAACTCACAATCTCCGTAATCGGTAACTGCTAAGGTCTTAAAAGGATCGATGCCATCTGGAAAAGCTAAAAGCTCAGCAAGCTGGACAGACGCCTCTCTTATCGCTTTTGGTCCGAATCTTGCACCGGGACGGAAGCTCGTCGCTGCATCGAAAGGAATACCACTAACCGCAATATCGACTCCTGTTAAGTCTTTGGTATATTTGCGCCGCAAAAAGCTTAATACACCACCATAGGTCATTTCATTATCTCTGCCATACAGGCTCTTTTTCGTAAAGGCTTGGTCTGTATTAGTTTCTTCGAAATCATCTATACTCATGATTTTCCTTTTTTTGCCACATTAATATTTATCCCATTATAAATTATAGGCGGTCGAGTAGACCGTAATAGAGCATCCCCAGCTTCATACTTGGACTTCTAAATAATTTACCGCCGGGAAAACTAGGGTTTGGTATTTTTGCTATGGTATCAAAAATTTCTCCATTACCGTTAATTTTATCTGCAATTAATTTTCCAGAAAAGCTTGCAAGCGCCACTCCCTGGCCAGAATAACCTTGGGCAGAGATAATTTTTTCATTGTTTAGAGTCTTAAAAAATGGCAAACGGTTCATAGTTATTGCTAATTTTCCACCCCAAGCATAGTCAATTTTTACGCCTTTAAGAAATGGATATATCTTTTCCATAGGCCTGGTTACAATCGGAGCAATATTGTCTGAAAGATTTTGCGAATAATTTTCACCGCCACCAAAAAGAAGGCGCTTGTCAGCACTTAGACGAAAGTAATTGATCACAAACCTCGAATCAGCAAATGCTATATCTCTAGGGTTAATCTTTGCAACAGTAGCACTGTCTAGCCGCTCAGTAGCAATGATATAGTTGTTTATTGGCAATATTTTTGAAGTCAGACGCTTCTCTAGATTCTCCAAATAGCCATTACAAGCAAGCACTAATCGTTTTGCTTTAACAGAGCCATTTTGGGTTTTCACCTTAACATCATTGTCAGCCACTTTATAACTTGTTACAGCACTATTTTCATAAATCTGTGCGTTAGCAGATAGCGCCGCCTCTGCTATACCTAATGCATAATTAAGTGGATGACAATGCGCCTCGCCTTTGTCATAACTGCCACCGAAATAGGTCTCAGAGCCAGTAATCTCTTTCATCTCATCGTCACTTAGATATTCAATATCGTGGTAGTCATAATTCTGGTTCAAATGTTCGACATAACGACGAGAATCTTCACAAAATTTCTGCTTGTGATTGGGATGCGCGATACCTTTTTTATAGTCACACTGGATTTGATATTCATCCATCAAATCTCTGGCATGGTATTTAGCCTTCTCACCTATATCCCACAAAGCGCGAGCATATTCTTTGCCTAGTGCTTTTTCTATATAGAACTGGTCCCTGCGCATCCCTCCAGAAACCTGACCTCCATTAACACCAGACGCTCCGGATGCCAACTTATTTGCCTCGAGTAGCACTACATTGAGACCTCCTTTTGCCAAATAAAGAGCGCTCGAAAGGCCGGTATAGCCACCACCAACAATACAGACATCCGCTTCAATGCCTCCTGCAAGTTCGGGTTGATTTATTTCTACATTACGACTGGCTTGGTAATAGGATTGCACGCTCAGAGTAAAGCTACTTTATGGATTGAGCAGTCAAATCAAGGCACTTCCATACCTTTTCAATAATTTCATCTATATGTTCGTTACTGCAGATTAATGGTGGAGCAATAACCATCTTGTTGACTATTGCTCTCATAACTATACCGTTGTCATAGCAATAATCACGACACCTTATAACAACCTCTTTACTATTTTCAAATCTCTTAAAATTATTTTTATCTTCGACTATCT
>JGI12074J13106_1000150_pt1 | contig 7994 bp, 5 predicted proteins | sample DeeseametaMP2097_FD_13106 | JGI IMG/M metagenome (IMG submission 13106)
TTTCCTGTAACATAACAAATAAAAGCAAAGGATGCGGCCACCAATATCACAGGTACAGTTGCTAAGCCATCTAACCCATCTGTTAGATTTACAGCATTTGAAGATGCAATAATTACAAATATGTAAAACGGAATAAAAAATATTCCCATATTAAAAATTAAATTTTTAAAAAATGGAAAATATAAATTTTTCAAGTGTAAATGGTCACCAAGTTTATGCAAAAAAAATACGGCAATAAAAGCTAATAATACTTGAGCAGTAAACTTCAGTTTTGGAGAAAGGCCAGATGAATTGTGATTTCTTATTTTCAGAAAATCATCAATTGATCCCAGGATTCCAAAACTACTAGCTACAAATATTAAAAACCAAATATAAATGTTGGATAAATCTGCCCAAAGTAAGGTACTTAACAACATTCCTATTAAAATCACCACTCCTCCCATTGTTGGAGTTCCAATTTTTTTAAATATGTGGTCAGCCGGACCATCTTCTCTAATAGGTCCTGTTATTTTTTTTTGTGAAAAGTATCTTATAAATGGACCTCCAATAAGAAATACAATAATCAAAGACGTTATTAATGATAATCCTGTCCTAAATGTTAAATACCTAAATACATTTAAAAAAGAAAATTCGTTTATAAAAGATGTTAATAAACTGTATAACATTAATTAATTTTTCTTTTTTTTAATTTTTTGCAAAAATTATTCAAGCCAGTTAAATTTGAACCTTTTATCATTACATAATCATTATCGTTTATGTAATTCCTAATTAGACTGCCAACATCACTCATTGCATTTAATATTTTACCTTTTTTGTTTTTTCTCACGAATTTGTAAGTCTCCAATATAGATTTGCCAATCACAAAAACTTTATCAATGTTACTATTATTGATATATTTTGCCAAATTTTTGTGAAAAAACTTGGTTTTTTTTCCCAATTCTAACATATCTCCCAATACAAGAATTTTTTGGGTCTTTTTTTTATCGATAGTATCAAAACGATTTATAGCCAGTCTCATTGAATGTGGATTAGCATTATAGCTTTCATCAAGTAAATAAAATTTTTTCTCAAAAATTTTAATTTTATTCATATCCCCTCTACCTTCCGGTATTTTAAAATTTAAAAAAATATTTTTTTTGCTCGATATATCTAGATTCAAATTAAATATAATTAGGCATGCTGAAAGAACATTTTGAATATAAGTGCTATTGTTATATTTGATGTTAAACAAGTAAACCTTATTATTATATGAAATAGAAAGCTTGATAAATATTCTTGTTTTTTCTTACATTCTTTAAATATAAATCTGCATATTTATTCAAACCAAAAGATTTTATCTGAACGTTTTTTTTCTCAGCCATCTGAGCTATATAATTAAAAAATTTATCGTCCCTATTCAGTATTAAAGTTCCTTGTGCAACTAAATTATTTATAACTTCAGATTTTGCTTCTGCAATTTCTTTTTGATTTTTAAAATTTTTTATATGTGCTGAAGAAATATTTGTTATAACTGCTATATTAGGTTTTAATATTTTTGAAAGTGAGTTTATTTCACCCTTTTTATCCATGCCTAATTCAAATACGCCGTAAACATCTTTCTCTTGTAGATTAGATAAACTCAAAGGAACTCCATAATGATTGTTGAATGAAGATTTTGATGAGAAAGTGTTACCAAAATTTTTTAAAACAAAACTCGTCATATCTTTTAGGGTAGTTTTTCCAGAACTTCCTGTAATACCAATGATTTTTGCTTTAGTATGTTGTCTGGTTGCTATGGCAAGATTATTAAGTGCAATCAAAGTATTTGGAACCNGAATTAATTTTTTTGAATTNANTCCTTTTNTTGATTTATCCACTACTACCTTTTTTGCTCCACTTGCAATAGCCTCTTTAACAAAATTATGTCCATCTTTTTTTTTTCCTTTAATTGCAAAAAATAAGGATTTGAAATTAACTTGTTTTGAATTTATGGAAACATTATTAAAATTAAAATGATCATAATTTGTAAACACCTCAGATGTGATACACGGATACCAAAAAGAATTAGCAGCTTGTTTTTTTTTATTAGTGAAAAATTTTTTTATTTCACTTTCATCAGAAAAATGGATTTTTTTTAAACCAAAATCTTGATATTGTTCATGACCTTTGCCGGCTATAAGTAAGATTTCATTATAGCCAAGTTCTTTAATCGCTAACTGAATAGCAAACTTCCTGCTTTTTGTTTCTATAAAATCTATCTTAATTCCTTTTTTAATTGCTTGTCTTATACTTTTTGGATTCTCAAATCTAGGATTGTCATCTGTTAAATAAATCTTTTTACAATATTTACTTGCTATGTAGCCCATAGTAGATCTTTTGCCTTTGTCACGATCTCCTCCGCATCCAAAAACAATCGAAATATTTTTATTAAATTGAAATTTTAAATTTTTTAGAACTCTTTCTAGGGCATCTGGAGTATGTGCAAAATCAACGAATATTCGTGAATTATTTTTTAATTTTTTTATGCATTCCAATCTCCCTTTTGCAGCTTTGATATATTTTGTTTTCTTCAAGGATTTTTTAATACTAAGACCACACTTTTCTGCTAAAAGAATGGCAAAAAGCAAATTTTTTATTTGATATTGTCCAAATAGACAAGTTTTTAATTTATATGTTTTGTCATTATATGAAAATTCAATCTCCTGAAAATCATTATTGTATTTTTGATTTAATATTTTTAAGTTTCCACATCCATAACCAATAGAATTAATGTTAATTTTTTTTCTTTCACATATTTTTTTTAATTTATTAAAAAAAATATTATCTTTATCTGTAATACAGAATTTTTTTTTATTTAATAAATTATTAAATAAATAAAGTTTTGAATTTAAATAACGATCCATATTTTTATGATAGTCTAAGTGATCTCTGCTTAAATTTGTAAACACGGCAGCTTTAAAAAGAATATAATCCAATCTTTTTTGATCGAGACCATGACTCGATGCCTCTAATACCACAATGTTGATTCCCCTTTTTTTTAGTCCGGAAAGACTTTTATGTAATAGCAATGGATCTGGAGATGTAAGATTAGTCGTTTTTTTAAATAAATTTGACTCTATGCCTAAAGTACCTATGGAGGCAGCATGTATCTTATTTAATTCAAATAATTGAAAAAAAAAATTTGCAACTGAAGTTTTTCCATTAGTACCTGTTACAGCAACTATATAAGAAGGTTTTTTTTTATAAAAGTTTGAACAAGCTTCAGATAAACTTTTCCTTACATCGCGCACCCTTAAAAGTGGAACCTGTAAATCTTTGAATTTGATTTTTGAGTCAACAACGATTGCAGATACTTTTTTCAAGATTGTGTTTTGAATAAATTTTGTTCCAGATATTTCATTTCCCTTAATTGCAAAAAAAATATCATTTTTTTTTGCCTTTCTGCTATCAAAACAAATGCCTTTTACATAAACTTTTTGATATTTTTTTCCTACGGACTTAAGTAGCTCGGATAAATACATTTACAATTTATTGGAAGCTTGTAAATTATTTGTGGCTAAAATTGGACCTATTTTTTCAATAATATTACCCGCAACAATCACTGTATTCCATCCGGCGGTATTGCGTGTTTCTCCTGTGAGTTTATATCCGCTAGAAAATTCATAAACAAAATCTGGAGCAGATTTTGGTTCATCCAGCATCACAAGTAATACATATTTAGGTTTACTGATTGGAAACAGGGATACAAAAGTATTTATTTTTTTTTCTTTGCTGTAAATTCCGTTGATTGCTTTGCGGGCTGTTCCGGTTTTACCTCCTACCTCATACCCTTTTTTGTCTGCAAATGACGCCGTTCCCTTTTTATTTGAAACTACCTTTCTCAACATTGAATTAATTATATTGCTCGTTTTTAATGATATAATCTGTCTTTCAGATCGTAATGAAATATTTTTTTTTAACAAAATAGTTGGATTAATTTTATATCCACCATTACCAATAATTGCATAGGCCTTTGCAAGCTGTAAAGGTGTGGTCGTTATTCCATGTCCGAATGATGCAGTTTCAAGTGTACATTTTTCCCATTTAAATAAAAGAGGTGTACCTACTTCTTCCAGCTCAAAATTAATTTTTTCGAAAAGCTCTAAGGAATCTAAAAATTCTTTATAATTTTTAACACCAATTTTTTGTGCTATTCGAATAGCGCCGATATTAGATGATCTAACCAAAATTTCTTCTGCTGTTAGGTTTTTTGGTAATTCAACATGTTCTGAGATTGGCATTCCACCACAAATTATTTGATTTTTTAAATCTTTAAATACCGTATTTGCCTTTATTGATTCAGATTCTAAACCTGCGGCCAATGTGAACGTTTTAAAAACCGAACCTAGCTCATAAACTCCTTTTGTGATTTTATTTAAATAAATTGGATCTTCTATATTGCTTCTTTTGTTTAAGTCAAAATCAGGAAGTGAAACTAAAGATAAAATTTCACCACTATCAATTTCCATAAGCAATGCAGCGCTACCTAAAGTTTGAAATATATTATTTCCGGATACTAATTCTTCTCTAATAATGTGTTGTAAGTTGGCATCTAAAGATAAAATTAGCGGATTTTTAGACTCTGTTAGTTTTTTATTAAATGATTTTTCTAATCCTGAAATACCCAAATTATCATCATCTATCTGACCTAGAACATGACTGAAAAGAGATTCATGAGGATACACTCTAAATTGTTTCCCATTTAGATCAATGGATTTATCGCCTAAAAGCCAAAGTTTTTTCCATTCTGATTCACTTAATCTTTTTTTTATATAAAAATATTTTCCTATTTCTATTTTTTTTTTTATTCTATCTATATCCATATTTGGAAAAATCATTCTTAAATTAATTAATAATTTTCCCTTATCTGTAATGAACTGGGGTTTAATCGCTGCTGAATACAATTTTATATTTCTTGCAAGTAAATTATTATTTCTATCAAGAATATCTTGTCTCTTCAAAAAAACTGAGGGATACCAATTTATTTGTAAAATAGTTTTCTTTTTTAACTGATGCTAAATAAATAATTTTAGACCCAAATATGAAGGCAACAACTAGAAAAATAAAAAAAATAAATGATACCCTGTTTAAAGATAATATAACTTCAGAGAATGTTGATTGCTGTTTATGTTCATATTTTGACGTTTCATAATCTTCGAAGAAAATGCTTCTACTTCTCCAGGGGATATGGTTATCCGAATTATTATTTTCCCCTTTTTTATTATGCATGAAAAACTATTTAAATGGTATAGTTGGGATACCAAGAAATGCTTTTATAATTTGTATTCCCGCCCATTGTTGAACTTTTTTTGAACTTATTATTTTTTTCGATTTTTGTGGGTTTCTGTTGTCAATTCTTTTTGCAGTAAGTAATTCCTCACTGTCGATCTCTTCGATAATACTAGTTTTTTTGTTGGCAAATTTGCTCGTGCTTAATTGACTAAAAGTGTGATTTTTTCTTGGTTTTTTTAAAATAACTAAATCTTTTCCCGGTTTAATTGATTTTTTTATTTGAGATTCTTTATAATACATAAAATTTTCATTGAGAAAATTTTTTGCCAAAAGAGAAATACGTTCAGGTGTCGTTAAATAATGAAAATCAAGACTTGCCTCGCCCAACTCAGTACTTAAAACATTGATTTCATTATCCAAATAAAGCAATTCCTTCTCCAGCAATCTTGTTTTGTTTTTTATCAAAGACGTAAAAATTAATCCTGATATTAAAGTTATTAGTATTAAAATGTTTCTCATAAATGTGAACCCATTCTTTCTATCTCCAAATAATTCTTGAATTTTTCTGTTAATTCTTTGGGGAAAAAATATTTTTTATTATTTCTTATTCCATAGCGTAGTCTTGCAGATCTTGATGGACGATTTATTAAAATTTCCTTCTCCAAAGGTTTTATTGATTTTTTTATCGGACAACTGAAAAGCCTTATATCTTCCTTATCCAGCTTTGGAAAATATCTTGAAGGGTTCCTGCTTTTTTCAGAATAAGTTCTAAAAAAATATTTTACTATTTTGTCTTCAAGTGAATGAAAACTCACTATAATTAATACGGCTCCCGGATTTAATAATTTAGTTGCCTCTATAAGTCCTTTGATTAATTCACTCACTTCATTATTTACAAAAATTCTTAATGCCTGAAGTGATTTAGTAGCGACATTTTTTTTGGTAAAATTATTTTTTTTTTTAACTTTTTTTACGATTCTCACAAAATCATCTGTACTTAATATTTTATTATTTTTTCTTAATCTTGCTAATTGAAATGCTATTTTTTTGTGGTCCTTCTCATCTCCAAAGTATTTTAGAATACTGGAAATTTGACTTTGATTTAACTTATTTAAAACATCATGCGCACTAAATTTATTAATGCCCATTCTCATATCGAGCGGGCCTTTTGATTCAAATGAGAAACCTCTATCTAAATTTTTAATTTGCATTAATGAAAATCCAAGATCAAAAATAATAGCTTTAATACTTACGTCTTTTTTTACAAATGAGTTTAAGGTGCTGAATTTTCCGGTATAAAATTTAAACCTATTTCTATACTGTTCTTCTAAAGCTCTAGAAAAATGTTTAACCGATTTATCTCTATCAAAAGCAATTACCTTTGTGTTCGGATATTNTAATATTGCTTTTGAATATCCTCCGGCACCAAAAGTACAGTCAATAAACGTGCCACCATGTTGAGGGGTAATAATGCTTAGNATCTGATCTAGCATCACTGAAAAATGGTCTATTTTTTTCAGTGACATGGTGGCATTCATTGTTATTATTTAATTCATCTTTCATTAATTTTTTTGTTTTCTTAAAAATGCAGGAATTTCAAAATCTTCTTCCTCATGTTCGTTGATTAAACTCTCTGATCTTTTTTGAAGATCCGCTTCTTTTTTGGAGTCATCAGCATCTTCTTCCTCAGTAAATAGCTGGGGTGCAGTTTCTTCTTTTTCTTCCTGGTTCACACTTTGAGCTATATCTGTCTGCTGTTGATTTTCTTCTTGATTATTTTGTTCAGCATTTTCTATATAACCAAGACTGTCTAAAGAAATTTCATTCAATTTATTGTCTTCAGTACCCGTGTCTAATTTATTGTCTTGAACACCCAAGTCAGCATTATTCCGTTCTGCTGGAACACTTTCTTTTTCTAAGTCATGATCCATTTTTAATGCATTGGCACCATAAATAGGTGCTAAATTCAAACTATCTTTATTGCTTGCAAATTGAGCGACATTTGGATTTATTGCAGGATTCTGGTAACCAGAGTTTCTATTTTGAAGTCGATGAACCATGCTAACAACAGATTTTTCTTCTGGTGATATTCCATCCAAAGAAGTAACAACAATGGATACTCTCATTTTACCATCCAATGAACTATCTGTAATAGAACCGATTATTACCTCAGCTTCAGAATCAACCTCTGCTCTTACCTTATTTACGGCTTCTTCTACTTCAAAAAGTTTTAAATCTTTTCCACCCGTAATATTTACCAAAAGTCCTTTTGCACCCTGNAAAGAATATTCGTCGATTAGCGGATTGTTTAAGGCTAATTCTGCCGATTGAAGTGCTCTTTTTTCTCCTTCAGCTTCTCCNGTTCCCATCATTGCTTTGCCCATACTCTTCATAATATTTTCAACATCAGCAAAATCCAAATTGATAAGACCGGGTTTGACCATTAAGTCTGTTATGCTTTGAACTCCATGTTTTAAAACATTGTTAGATAGAGCAAAAGATTCTTCTAATGTGGTGTTCTCATTTGCTACCTTAAATAAATTTTGATTAGGAATAACAATGATTGTATCAACATGTTTCCTTAGTTCTTCTAAACCCTGGTTAGCCCTACGCATCCTACTAGGACCTTCATACAGAAAAGGTAATGTGACAACTCCCACTGTTAAAATATTTAATTCTTTAGCTGCCCTGGCGATGACATGTGCTGCACCTGTGCCTGTACCGCCTCCCATGCCAGCTGTTAT